>UMGV01004215.1_pt1 | contig 51287 bp, 62 predicted proteins | sample 1965361 | NCBI WGS metagenome assembly UMGV01 (sample SAMEA4836081, study PRJEB28245) | human gut metagenome | biome: gut microbiome; material: fecal sample | place: Denmark | collected 2008
ATTATTATATAAATACTCTCTATAATTAAATGTATTTTCTACAGTATTATTATTTATTTCTAATTTTTCTGTTTTTATATAAACTATATCACCGTAACTATAATTATTTAAAAATTCTTCCTTTTGTTCTTTTTCTAAATATAAATATCCAATTAATTTTTCTTTATTTTTTAAAGTTAGTTTTATTCCATAATCTTTAATTGTAATATCTATTATTTTAGCATTTATACTACTTATTTCATCATAATTACTTTTATATACAATAAAAAAATTAGTAATCAAAAAATATAATAAAGCAATAAGAAGAATTATGTAATAAGGAAAATTACAAAGTAAGATAGTCCTTAATTTTATCATAAATACTATTACCAATACCTGATATATCTTTTAACTCTTCTAAGGATTTAAATAAACCATTTTCTTTTCTATATTTTATTATACTTTCTGCTTTACTTTCACCAATACCTTTTATAGTCATTAATTCCTCTTTTGTTGCTTTGTTAAGTGAAATTTTACCATCTTTTTTTGTTTCTTCATTTGTAGTTTTTTCAATGCATGAAGAATTAGTATTATTATAATTACTTGAATTATTATTACAATTAGAAGATATACTTTCTTCAAGCTCTTTTGTTTTAGAAAAATCTTTTATTTCATTTTTACTATAAATTATTATAACCATTTCATCAGTCACTTTTTTACTTAAATTATTAGCAATAGTTGAAGCATTAGAAGTTAAACCTCCTGCTTTTTCAATGACATCAATTACTCTATCTTCTTTATTCATTTTATAAGTTCCTGGTTTTTTTATTTCTCCTTTAATGTCAACATATACGTATGTTATTTTCTCTTCTTCTTTTATTTCTTCTTTATTAACTTCTAAATTACCTATTTTATCATTAATGTTATTTATATTATCATTTATAAAATAATACATATAAACATTTAGAAAAAAAGATAAAATTAGTATTGTTAAACAAGAAACTATAGTTATTTTATTTTCTTCAAATATTTCTTTTATTTTTTCCATATAATTTACCCTCCATATATAATTATACGGGTCAAAATTAAAATGACCTAAATTTTAGATCATTTTTTTTGTATTTTTTTGTTTTCTTCATAGTTTATTCTTTGAATAACAGTTAATATTACAATTATCGAAGCCGCAAAACTTCCTCCGTAACTCATAAACGGAAGTGGCACACCTGTTAAAGGAATAATTCCAGTTACTCCAAATAAATTAATAACAATATGCGATAATATATAGGTAACCGTACCATAACATATAAGTCTATTAGCATTATTAGTTGTTTTTTTTGCAATACTTAATATTCTACAAATAAGTAAAAAATATAAAAATAAAACAAATACTGCTCCGACAATTCCCGTTTCTTCAACTATTATAGGAAATATAAAATCCGTATGAGCTTCTTGAAGATATAAATATTTTTGAGTGCTATTCCCAAATCCTTTTCCTAATAATCCTCCATTATTAATAGCTATATAACCATTACATATTTGATTACCTGTTGTTAAATATCTTTCACATGGTGATTTTATATTAAATCTATCTAATTTATCACTATCAATAAAACCTGGTACATTTAAAGTTATAATTGTTAACACAATAATCATAAAAGCTGCTGCAGTACCTCCAATTAAACCTATTTTCTTTTTAATTATTTTATCAACAGGAGATGTAAAAAACATAACTGCACATATTATGAAAAATATTACCGCGGTACCATAATCCTTTTCTAAAACTACCATAAAAAAGATTAAAGCAGCTACAATTAGAACCACTAAAGAGTTTTTTACTTGATCTTTTAATTCTTTATCTTTAGAAAAACCTAGCATTGTTCCTATCCATATAATAATAATGGGTTTAGCAAATTCACTAGGTTGAATAGTACCAATAACAGGAAGTTCAATCCACCCTTTTGCACCATTTATAGCAACAGAATAAATAAGTGTAGCAAAAATAATACAAGTTATAGCAACAAGTGCTATCCACGAGTATCCCTTATAATTCTTGGTTTTTATTCGCATTCCAATAATTGCACATATTAAAAACGCAATTAATATTATGACTAATTGTCTAGTAAAATAATAACTAGGACTTACATCTTGAAAATAAGCTGTTACACTTGAAGCAGAAAATATCATAATAAGCCCAAAGCCAAATAAAACTACTGTTGTTAAAAAAAGTTTTTTATCAATATTTCTTAATTTACTTTTCATACTCTATCCTCATTAATATAATAACACAAAATTATCTTTTATTAAACTTAAAAATAAACATTTTTTAAACTATGTAAACAATTATTTAATAAAACTTAGTTATTTATAATGGCAAAAACTTTACTAGTTTAATAAACTATATTAGATAAATCAAAAGGAGGATGTTTATGTATTATTACGGAAATTCTTATGGATACGGTAACTATGGTGGAACATCATGCTGTGGAAATACTATGCCAACATGCGGTGGTAACACAGGATATGCTGGAAGCGGATATGCAATTGTTCTAGTATTATTTATCTTATTAATAATTATTCTTGGCGCTAGAAATTGGAACTAATATATAATTATTGTTAGGAAATAGAGAAAACTATTTCCTTTTTTCTTGTTTTGTGGTAAAATATAACTGATTTTTACAAAAAGGGTGAAGTATATGAAAAAAAGCACTAAAAATATTAAAAAGTTAGATATATTAGATGAAGTAGATAAAAGACTTAGAACTATTAGTGAAGAAGTTAAGTTTCCTTTGAGCGAAGAAGATAAAAACACTATTAACGACATAATTGATTACTTAACAAACAGTCAAATAGAAGAAATAGCAGAAAAATATGATTTAAGACCAGGCATGGGACTTGCTGCCATTCAACTTGGAATTAATAAAAGATACTTTGTTGTTGTCCATGAACAAGAAATAAAAGAAACATTTAAAAACTATGTTATTATTAACCCAAAAATAGTTAGTAACTCCGAAGAGATGATTTACGTTGAAGAAGGAGAAGGATGTTTAAGTATTAATCGTGAATGCGAAGGAATTGTACCAAGATATGCAAGAGTAACAGTTGAAGGGTATGATGTTGATGGTAATAAAATAAGAGTTAGAGGGCGTGAAGAACTTGCAATTGCTTTTCAACATGAAATTGATCATTTAAATGGAATTTTATTTATTGATAGAATTGATAAAAGTAATCCTTATAAAGATGCTGATAAGTATAGACCTATTTAAGGTCTTTTTTATATAAAAAGAAGTTAATCTAAACTTCTTAATCTTCTTAAATAAGTTTCTTTTAACTTCTTATTTTCTTCTTTTTCTATTCCATTTAAATAGTTTTCATCTTTAGAACAAATATCATCAAAGCAGTTTAAATCATAAAGTCTATTTTCTGGATTTAAATATATTTCTTTTTTATCTTCGTAAACAATGTTATCACTAATTAAGCATTGTAAAGATTTATTTACAATAGTAAAACATTCATTATTTCTTTCAAATATTACTTTAAATTTGTCATCATGCAATATAGGCAATGCTTTTAATTTTTCTTTATAACTTAAAAGTATATTTTCTGCTTCTTTATAATTTCCTTGTTCAAGAAAGTGTTTTACAAATACTTGCTTTCTTGTTATTTCCATAAATAAAGCATCATAATATGTAATTGTTATTTCTTTTTTATTCATAAGTCCATCTTCATTAAAGAAACAATCACAAATAGTAGTCGGAGATGAAACTTCAACTCTATTATTCTCGTTATAACAATATTCATAAGCTTTTGCACATTCGTAACATGCAATACTTTCGCCTTTTAAATAATACTTTTTATTTAAACAATAAATATTTATAGTCTTATTAGAAGGATTTATTTCAATCATAAATGAATCATGTTGTTTAGGATCTATATCTAAAATAATTCTTAAAGAATTACCTTCTTTCATATAACCAATTCCAGGAAGGGTTAAAGAAGAATTAATTACCTCCTCTTTCAAATTATTTTCTTTAGCGAAATTATAAAAGTTCATTAATGAATCTTTAATTGCATATTCATAAATAAATTCAAATGCTCCTTCATTAAACTTTCCAAAACTTGTAAAAATAAACCTCATAAGATCTTTTAAAACATTATCTGTTTTATTATAAGCTTGTTTATTAATCATATTTATTGCATTTATTATTTCATCATATTTTTCCATTACAGCACCTCTAATAATTGGTTATTATAATAACATATATCATTTATTTAATCAATAAAAAAGAAGGAATTTCCTTCTAATCTACTAATTTTACACTAACAAGTTTACTAACACCTGACTCTTGCATTGTTATACCATATAGGGTATTAGCATATTCCATGGTTTTCTTTTTGTGAGTAATAATTATTAGTTGTGTTTTACCAATATACTTACTAAAGTATGCTCCTACTCTATCAACATTTGCTTCGTCAAGGGCTGCTTCTACTTCATCAAATAAACAGAATGGTATTTTTTTAATATTTAAAACAGCAAATAGTAGACTTATTGCAGTAAGAGTCTTTTCCCCACCTGATAATAAGCTTATAGAAGTTATCTTTTTCCCTGGAGGTGAAACCTCAATATTAACCCCTGTTTCTAAAATATTAGATTCATCTGTTAACTTTAACTTAGCGTATCCTCCACCGAATAACTCTTTAAAGACATTATTAAATTCTATTTCAATTTCTTTAAATGTTTTAATAAACTCTTTTTCCATAACATTATCTAATTCATTTATAATCTTAAGAAGTGTTGTTATAGCTTCTTCTAAATCATTATTTTGTTTTGTTAAAAAGTCATATCTTTTGCTTACTCTTTCATATTCTTCAATAGCGCCAAGGTTAACTATACCAATTTCTTTTAATTCTTTTTTGTAAATGTTAACATTTTTTCTTGCTACATCTATATCTTCTTCTAGAACATAATTAGCCTTAGCTTTTTCAAATGTCATTTGGTATGTTTCACTTAAAATAGTAAGTAGGTTGTCCATTTTAACACTCATTTTAGAACTATCTATTTCTAATGTCTTTTTCTTTTCTTCTAAATTTCTTATATTAGAGTTATTTAGTCTATATTTAGCTTGATATTCTTCTATTAAAGAAGATACTTTTTCTTTATCATCAGTTAAAAGAAGGAGTTTTTTATTAACAAGTTCTTTTTCTTTTAATACTTCATAATATTTTTCAAGAATTTTTTCTTCTTCACTTTTTATTGAATTATCTTCTAAATCTTCCAAATTATTAAGTTCTAAAGTAACCCTATCAAGAGTGTCTTTAAGATTGTTATAATTTTCATGTTTAGCATTATACTCTTCAGTTAGCAATACTTTTTCTTTGCCTATTTCATATAAAGTAGTTTCTTTTTCTTTAATGTCCTTTAAAATAATTTCTTGTTTTTCTTTTAAAGATAAAATTTCTTTTTCTCCTAGTTCTTTTTTTGTTAATAAATTTTCTAGTTCATATTTTTCACTTATAATACTTTTTTTCTTAATTGTACCTCCTGTTATAGAACCACCAACATTAATTATTTCTCCATCAAGAGTTACTATTTTATATTTATTATTTATTACTTTACTAATTATATTAGCATTATCAATATTATTAATCACTAAAACATTACCTAGTTGATTAAAAACAATATTTTTATACATCTCATCGTATGAAACAAGATTTGCTAAGACATTTATAAATCCTTCCTTAGTTTTTAATTCATTTAATGTTTCATTATCAATAAATCTTGGTTTAATAACATCAAGTGGAAAAAATGTTACTCTTCCTAAATTGTTTTCTTTTAAATAATTAATACAAGCTTTAGCAATATTTGGGTTATCAACAACAACATAGTCTTTAGCGCCACCTAAAGCTACTTCTAATGATAAAGCATATTTTTCTTCAACATCAATTAATTTAGATATTGTATTATGAATGCCTTTAAGTTTAGGGTTGTTAAGAAGTCTTTTAACACTCATAGGAAAACTACTATTTTCTATATAGTCATTTAAATATTTTATTTTGTATTCTGTTTGTGATATTGAATTTTCCAAAGATGAAATTTTATTTTTTATTTCTTCTTTTGTATTATTTAATGAAACATATTCATTATTTTTATTACTACTTTCTTTTATATTATCTTTTATTTTATTATCTAAAATAGTTAAGTCTGTTTTTATAGATAATAACTTGTTATTCAAAGAAAGTTTTTGTTCTTTTAAATTTGTAATGTTTTCATGAACCTTTACATCTTCAGCATCATATTTACTTCTTTCTTTAATAATGTTTTTTTCACCATTTAGTTTTTCTTCTTCTTTTGTTAATAGAAGAAGATTTTGTTGTAGTGATGTAAGATTTTCATTTATCTTTTCTAGTTCTTGTTTTTTATTTTCAAGTTCAATATCATCATTTGTTATACTTGTTGTTTTTTCTATTATTTCGTTTGTTAAATCTTCAATCTGTTTTGTTTGTTCATGATATAAAACATTTAATTTTTCCAAATCGTTAGCAATTAACGCTATTTCTATTTGTTCTAAATTTTCTTTTATTTTTAAATATTTATTTGCTTTTTCACTTTGAATTTTTAGTGGTTCAATTTGTTCTTCTAACTCTTTTATTATATCCTTGACACGAGTTAAATTTTCATTTGTTTTATCAAGTTTTTTTAAAGCTTCTTCTTTTCTTCTTTTATATTTTAATACTCCAGCAGCTTCTTCAAAAATAGTTCTTCTTTCAAGTGGAGAATCACTTATAATTTTACTTACTTCTCCTTGTGAAATTATATTAAAAGCATATTTTCCCATACCACTGTCAAGAAATAAGTCATAAATATCTTTTAAACGACATTTTTCGTTATTAAGGTAATATTCATTTTCACCACTTCTAAAAACTTTTCTTGTAACAGATATTTCAGTATATGGAACCTTTAAATAAGAATCACTATTGTCAAAAACAAGACTAACGCTTGCAAGGTTAAGTGGACTTCTTGATTTACTACCAGCAAAAATAACATCACTCATATTATTAGTACCACGAAGAGATTTTACCGATTGCTCACCAAGTACCCATTTAACCGCATCAATTATATTACTTTTTCCACTTCCATTTGGTCCAACGATACATGTAATTTTATCATCTAAAGTAATATTTGTTTTATCCGCAAATGATTTAAAACCCGATATTTTAATTTCCTTTAAATACATAATTATCAAGTCTCCTTTTATGTTTATATATAAATTATAACAAAAATTAGAAAAGAAAAAAAGAATTTGTTAAAAATTCCTTGAAGATAATTTAAATTTATTTTATAATTAAGTACAAGTATAAAAAATAAATATGTAAGGAAGGAATATAAAATGAAGAAAAAAGGATTGTTAATTGTAATTTCTGGACCAAGTGGTATAGGTAAAAGTACAATTAGAGAAAGACTTGTCAAGGAAAACGATGATTTCTGGTATTCAATTTCTATGACTACAAGAAGACCAAGAAAAATAGAAAAAACTAATATGTATGAACAAGATGGTGTTGATTATTATTTTGTTGATGAAGATGATTTTGTTAAAAATATAAAGGAAGATAATTTCTTAGAGTATGCTGAAGTTTATAAAGGGCTTTACTACGGAACTTTAAAAGATATTGTATTTAAAAAACTAGATGAAGGTATAAATGTTATATTAGAGATAGATGTTAATGGTGCTAAACAAGTAAGAAAAAATTATAAAAATGCCTTATTAATATTCTTAAGACCTCGTTCTTTAGAAGAGCTTGAATATAGACTAAGAAATAGAAGAACTGATAGCGATGAGGCAATTAAAGAAAGATTAAATAAAGCTATTTATGAAATAAGCAACAGTGGTATTTATGACTATGTTATTGAAAGTGGATCTAAAGAAGAAGATTATGAAAAAGTTAAAAATATTATTGAATATGAAAAAAAGCAAGAAAATATGTAAAGTAGATTCTTGTTTTTATTTTAGTATTAAAATTATGAATAAAGTTTAGATATTTCTTCTAATAAATCTTTATATTTATTAGATACTTCATATAACGAAGAAACCTTTTTAAATGCCTCTTCTGTTGTATGTGAAGCTTTTAATAAGTTTTTTCTTCTTGATACATAGGTATTTGATAGAAAATAATTATTTGTTAAAAAGAATGCATCATGTGTTAATACAAATTCTAAAACTTTTAATAGTTTTTCAAAATTTCTAGTACACATTTTAAAACTATCTATAAAAAATAATTTACTGTTATTGTTTTTGATTTCTAATAGTAAATTACAAAGCGTGTCATTAAAGGTAGAATCTATACCACTTTCATAAACTGTTTCTTTTATTTCATCAGTTAAAACATTATTTAACTCTTCAAGTTCAAAAGGTTTTGTTTCTAGTTTTTTATAATCACGTTCAAGGTTAGATTCACTACATTTTGATAATTCAGTTAAAGCTTTCATTGCAGTTGGATATTTGTTAGAAATGTTCCTATAAATATCTTTACTTTCATCAAGTATAAGTGAATTGGAAAGTTCTAGTAAATCTATTTTTGAAAAATATTCAACAGCACTTTTTGTTATTTCTTTTATAGACAAATCGCTTAAATAAGTATTAGAGCCATATTTTTTATAACTTTTACTACTTACACCTTCAAGTAAACTATTCCTAATAGCAACAACAACCATATTAGCCACTAAAATGTTTTTTGGCTCATAAAAAGTTCCTTCTTCACTTCCAATTGTTAAAATTGCATTTCTAAACTCTTCATCTTTAAAGTTATAAAGAATTGAGTATAGTTGTTCTTTCACATTATCAATTATATTATATAATGCTGTATTAGATATTTTGGCCCTTTGTAACTGCTTTTTCAAAATATTCCATGTATAGGACTCTACTATTTCATTTTTCATACTTTTTTACTCCTTTTGTTATATTGCTTTTTCTCGTAACATATTTGCTAGTAAAATTATAACAAAAAAGTTTTTATTTGTCAGTATTATATATAAAAACTATTAAAATAACTAGTATAATTTTGTTTTTTATATATGGATTTTTGCATAACAAAATTTAAAGATTTTCATATTGTTTCTGCAATAATAGGATTGCTTCAAGTGATTTTATTAACAACACTAAGATATACCATAATTCATACAAAGATAATATTTGTATGAAGGCGAAGTATAAAATAATTATAAAATAAACTTTTTTAATTATTTAAAAAACTACCAAAGTGGGTAGTTATATGGGTAGTTGAAACTCTAATTAATTTTATAACCCCCTTATAAAACAAAGTATCCCAACCTTTCGACTTCTTCAGGGGGCTCGCCCTTTTATTCTTTGTATGTGTTAATTCCTTTTAACTTCGACCTTTTATGGGCTTTTTATTTTAGTAATAACCTTATTAATTTGGTATTTATTAGTCTGTTGGTACCTAAATGGTACCTAAAAATTAAAAGCCGATTAATTTCGGCTCTTATTTATATAAATTTATCAATTTCCTCAATTGTATATGCTCTTACATTTGCTTTCATTGCTTTATTACTTACTAATGGTTCATTTACGATAAAACAATAATCAATCTTCCATTTTATATCTGGCAAATTATACTGAATTTTAATATTATCTATATTTTCTTTACACCATTTAACTCTTTTCATATGTTTATTATAAAAACTTTTTTCATTGTTCGGTTCAAACATATCCATATATTCAAAGTGTAATTCATACATATTTCTAGATAGTTCAAAATTTTTAGTTTCGCAAATTGCAATTCTTTTCTTCTTTTTTGAAATAAATAACACATCAATGTCACCAAGGACTTGGTTATTATTATCCATTATTTTCTTGCCATTTATTTTATTAACCTTTTTATCAACAATAAGTTCCTTATGACTCGATAAATAATTGAATACTAATTCGTTAAAATCGTTTCCTCTTTCTCTAGATATTTCAGAAATGTATTTTTTCATTTTAGAGCTTCTTGTTTTTAAACTACCATTATTTATTATTTCAAATAAGAAATAAACTGAATTAATTAACGTTCTGTATCCATATATTATTTTATTATCATATTGTATTAAAGGCTTTCTATTTAAAGATAATTCCCTGTTATTTCTCCACGGATAAACATCATATTTCTTATATGGTGCTGGCGGAAATAAATAATCTTCTCTCTCTATCTGAGAAAAATAGTTTAAAATTTTTTCAAGAGATTCATCACTTACTTTATTGTTTATATAGTTTTTTATTTCTTCAATACCTATACTAAAAATACAATTCAACATATTATTTTTACTTTCTGCTAAATCAAGTAACGAAACAGTTACTTCTGTGAAATCACTAAAAGTAAAACCAAATTCATCTATAAATGCATCTTCAAATCCAGGTATATCTTTTTTATTATTCTTGTACTTAAGTATTTGGATTCTTTTATCCTTAGCGGTAGACGACATTTTTTCCGTTTTTGCAATCTTTAATACTTTATTAACACGATTAACAAAATTCCTATTGTATCCTATTCTATTAGAATCTAATAATGTCAAAGTATTTTCAGCCATATTATACATATAAACATCACATGTATATGCAAAATCTATTATGGTAGAAGCTATAGAAAGTGCATAATTTACTTCATAAAGAGATACATTATTTTCTCCCCTAAATTTTGTAGAGCTAGTAAGTTCTATTAAAAACTTTAAAGCAACTGAAGTTCTATTTAGTTCATTTATATTATCATCAATTTCTTTTTTTCTATTTGGATAACATGCAATGTCATTAGCATAGTTTGATTGTCTAATTAACAATGAAGATAAATTTTTTTCAAATTCGGTATATAAAATTTCAATTAATTGAGTTTTTTTATATTTTTTTAATATTTTCAATAATTCGGTATATAAATAATCAACAATTTTATTTAAAACTTTAAAATCTTCAATTTTGCCATAATTTATCTTCAAACCATTTTTTAGAAATAAGCCGGCATCATCTAAAATTAAATTTATATCTGAACTATTTACTCTTATCAATGGAGAATCATCAAATGGTAACATATAGGCATCTTCTGCCGAATTCATTGTAATAATCTTTTTCTTATAACAATTTTCAAATTTTTCATCTATAATATCTAAATCAATATATATATCATAATAAGTGCATATATATTTGATAATATTACAAATAAATTCTTTTTCCTTAGCATTTCCACTTTCATCAAAATATTTTAAGGAATTTTTCATAAAGCATATATCCAAATTATTATCCTTAATAGAAAATTTTATTTCGCCTGCTTTAATATTTTTGTCATATGGAATTATGCTCAAATCATCATCACATTTAATATTAATATTAAAAATTCCATTAATCACACTCAGAAAATCACTAAACTGTGATAACCAATATGAAAGCATGTCAATTATTAATTTTACAGTCGAATATAATTGTGGAGAAATATTTTCATCACTAAATACCCATATATAAAAATTATTGCATTCAATTAAATTATTAAGTTGTTTGTTAAAAAATAATTCTGGTGCAAAATAAATATTATCGTCCTGCTTCATAACTTCTATTAAAGAAAATCTATTCTTATACTTTGCCAAATGAAATGACTCTTTTATATATGATTTTAAAATATAATCACTACTATATTCTCCAATTAAAAACATAGGGGTATCTTTAGTATCAAAATCATCATTTAGATAAAATGAATTATCATGTTCCGAATATAATGCAACAATATTTAATTCCGAGAACAAATTTTTATGATAATGCTTTAATTTATTTCTGGCTCTTATATATCTATATAGAAACATTGAATTTTTCTGTTCATTTGTTGCTATTGCATTTATCTCATATTGACCTAATGTAAGTAAATTATAACTTTTTTCTACACTTAACATATAATACATATTTCTTCCTAATGTCGTTGGAGTTAGAATCGTAACTATTTTATCATCTTTTATATTCTCTTTTTTTAATTGCGATGATATATATTTTATTCTTCTAGCTATATAAGTTTTGTCAATATTTATATAATAATTTTTCTCTGTTTCATATTCTTGACCATTATCAAATAAGACTAAATTATAAAAAACAATATCATTTCCACATAGGTATAATGATTCGTTAACATTTTCATTTTTTTCCAAAATAATATTAAATGGTTCGGGATTGAGTTCTTGGTAGCCCATTCTAAAATAATCTTTATTTAAGTTGATTAAAGTTAATTTATTATATTCATCAAATATATTAATATTATTATCTTTTATAAACCCTTCAATAATTATATCCATGATTAAAGAAATGAAAGAAGTAACATCAAGCAACACTACCAATTCTCCACATTTTAGAAATGGTTTCTTATAAAATTTTTGATTATCAAAATCATTAACTTCATCAACCAATATGTCACCAAAATTAATAATTAAATCAACATATTTAGTACCTAACAATTTTTCTATATCATTTACATTAAATTTTATTGACTCAATGTACTCACGAATAGCATTTGATGATGCAATTTTCATTTCATTATCCTTATTAAAAGACTTTAGTTCTCGAAAATTAATATCCAAATTATTAAATATTTGCTCCGAAATCGTTAATAGACCCTTAATTAAATGATTTAATTCTTCTGATTCACTTTTATTTAATTTATCACAATAAACACTAAAAATTTTTAACATTTGATTAACATAAATTGGTGACAGAGAATTGGCTCCCATAAAAATATGATAATTGCCGTAATAAATAATAGGTAACACAAATGGAAACTCTGGTGGATCAATCATCAATTTTCTATTTAAGTTTGAAAACTTACTAACAAAATTCTTAAACTTTCCATAGCTCATTATATTATCATTATTAAATTCAGTTTCATTTAAAGACAATGCCGTACTTATCATTATTTGAAATATAACTGATTTGCTTTGATTTTCTGGAATAAGCATAAGTGTAGATACTTTTTCTAAAAAATCAACCATATTATAATTTGATAATTCTTCTCTTATTGAAGTAATTATTCTCAGATCTTCATTATCATATTTTTTTAATTTGTTGTCTAATAAACTACTTCCTAACACACTTATACCTCCAATCAAAAAAGTAAAGCATACTCCATCATTAAAATGGAATATTCTCTACTGTACTTAATTACATTATATCATCATTTAATAAAATCTTAAATGTTTTTATAAAAATAATCTTTTAATATCTCAACTAACATACCATATTTAGCTAAATAATATTAATTAAGTAATCTAGATTCCTAAATAATTTCAGCAAGTAATTTAGTATAGAGTTTTCAAACATTTTTAACTTGTTTGAGTCCTTTCTTTGTGTATTTCTAAATAATTGTGCATTTTCTCATTGTAATCACATTGATCTATTATGAAAGTATTCTCACCCAATGAATGTTCAACATTTCCGTAAGGTACTGAATCCTCTGCCACCATGAAAACACCAGTAGAATTAATTTTTTCTATATTTTCCTTAATATCAAAAGTTAGATATTTAACATATTTCTTTTGATTCTCAGTTAAACTATCTGATATTTTTAACATATTGTCTTCAAAATAAATCAATCCATATTCAAACAGTTTATCGTGATTAGCACATAACCATAATCCATTATCTCCATCAACAGCTAACTTTCTTTTTTCACTAAATGGTAAATCTAATTTGTTAATATCTGTAACTCTATGTATGTGTGACGCAATAATTAATCTTTGAATATCACAATTACATAAGTAACATCTTTTGATATCATCTACTATAATTGGTTTGCCATCAGATCCAAGTATAACATTACCATTTTCATCCTTTTTAGAATTAAATTTATACAATAGATTTCTCATAAATTCAGCTTGATATCTAGCATCTCTATTATCATCAGATAAAGTTTCATATTCTTCATTTTCTACATATTCTATTGAATCTGCATAATAAACTACATTTAGATCCTTTAAAACTTTCTTAAACTTCTGGCTTTCCTCATTTGGAGATGATTCAAAAGCAAAAGAACCATTATCTGATACTTCATATAAATATATTTTTTTATTTTCTTCTTTAATCAAATTAGCTAAAACATATAAAATAAATACACTTTCTCTTCCGTTAGCACCAAATGTTTTACCATAGAATACATATGAATCCTCATTTTCTATTATATAAGATGATTTGTTGCCCCTGTTTGCAGTAGACATTTCTGTTCTTGCCTTTTTCCATTCTTCAACGCTCTCAAATGGAAATGCAATGTTTCTTCTTATTGCAGTATCAAATTCAAATTCATTTAATATTTTTATTCCAACAGTTTTGGCTAATCTGTAATATATTTGTTGTGCTCGTGTTTTAGCTCTATTGTGATCTATTCCTTTTAGATATAACTCCATGGACTTTAATTTATCAGTTTCATTTAGATAATAATCTGCAATAGTCATAGGAATAAATTGAACAAAATAAGCATTTGTAGACCCACCATCCTCAGGTATTCTTGTATAATCAGCGCTTAAAGTAATCCATTTCTTTTCTCTGTCAGTTTCAACTACTATGTATTGGCCATTACTTCTATTTTCAAATACTACTTCATATTTTCCAAATTGACTTCCTAAAGATAGTTTTAATATTTTATCCAATTCTTCCTTATTTAATTTTGTAATATCATTATTTGATTCCCGAGTATTAAAATAAATATCAATATTATTATTGTTAATTGGCAAATATACTTTAATCATTTATTTCCTCCTCAGAGTAATTTACAATAAGTACTTCTTTCCTGTTCTTTCTTGTTTTTTCTTTATACTCAATTACTCTATAATTATTTTCTTTAATCCAATCAATTAAAATCTTATTTTTCTTTTCTTTATGTTCTAATACATTTGATAACATAAATTTTATTCCTTTTGAATTTAATTTATTCAAGAATTTTAACAAACGCAATTCTTCTTTTTCATCCCAACCATTAAATCCTCTTTTACCATCATTATAGCTGCCTAATGTGATCAAATATGGCGGATCTAAGTAAATGAATGTATTCTTATTAATATGTTCCCACATCTTTTCAAAATCTTCTGACATAAACACAACATTTTTCTCTTTTAAATTTCTACAATAAGAAATAATTTTTTCTAAAATCTTATCATTAAATCCGGCTTGCCCAACTGGATTATTATAGTCATACGATGAATTAAATCTTATTTGTTGTTGATAGCCAAATAAAATTAATAAATATAAAAGTCTTGGATCTCTTAGATCTTTATTTTGAGAATTATAAAGTTCCCTAATTTTTAAATATGATTCCTTATCTCCCTTTTCTAATTTATATTTTTTTATCATATTAGTTATATATTTATATAAATCTAATGTTTCCATGTTTCTAAACATTTCAAGCAATTCTTTGACTTTAAAATTGCAATCATTATAAATTATTTGTTCAGCATTAAAATTAATTCCTACATTAAATCCTCCACCAAATATATCAATAAATCTATCAATTTTTTTAGGGGAATTTTTCTTGATAAAATCTATCATATCGGCTTTTCCGCCAATATAGTTTAATGGTGAAGCATAATTAATTTCCTCATCGCTATCTTTCTTCTCAATATAGAAAAGATATTCACAATGTTTTTCATCTTTCTCTGCTTTTGAATTTAAATATTGTTTATATGTAAACTTCCTAAATTCATAAGTTTCAGGTTTTCCATAACGCTTAAATACGCTTTCAATATATTCTTTAGACATTATTCCATCTGAACTATAGCTTAAAATAATATACTTAAATTTTGCTTTTGCTATTATTTTTTCAAACTCTATATGAACATCACCAGGTTTTGAAAATTTTGATGTTTGCTTACTTGTATCTCGAGCTCCTGTCTTTCCTTTCAAATCTGGCTCATCATATAAGGCTATTGTTTCCAACAAATGATATTGTACCGAATACTGATTCTTTGTATACGGAGGATCTAAATATAGTATATCGCCACTTATATCGTTAATAAGTTCTTCAATATTTTTGTTGTAAACTTCATTTTCATAAAGAGCATTTTCTTTTAATTGTTCTACATGAATAAACTTTAATGGTTTAACAGCTCTTGGATCCCACATTTTAAGATAAGAGCCATATACTCCAGCAACATTAGCTACTTTAGACACAGATTCAATTAAACAAGCAATTAAATAATAATACTCATTTCTTGTAAGTTTATCATGATTATACCAATGTTCAATTTTTGTTCTTATAAAATCAATTCTAGAAGCATTATCACTACTAAAATATCGCCTTTCGCTTCCACCTGGAGAAAAATTTTTATATATAAAACCTTTTAGCTTATTATTTTCATCATTGAAAATTTTAAATGGATCGAAACCCAATAATTCAAATTTTAGATCTGGTGTATTTAGTCTTGCTTGACTCATTACATATGAAGTATATAAATTGTCATTCGCAATAATTTTAAATTTATCTTTGAAATAATTTCCTACTGTCGAGGTACCACTAAATGCATCACAAAAAGTATAATTTTCCTTATTGATTTTTTTATCATTGATAAGAGTTTCAATATAATTAAGTATTTTATTCTTATTGCCAATATATCTCATTTCTATTCCTCCTATCAATAATTTCTATACATATTAATTATATCATTAAAGTTACATTTTTTCTATAAAAGTGGATATTATTTATTTATTTTTCATATTAACTTGTAATATTTTCAACAAAGAGTTATTAATACAAAAGATTGGAGGAAAGTATGTTTAGAAAAACTGTTAATGGGAATATTACTGATGAAGATTTTAAAAAGATTCTTATTCCGTTTAATGATAACCATGATAAATTTTTAGAAATTTATATTATGCCTGAAGTAATAGCATTTTACATTGCTAATTCATTTTATCGTGATACTATGTGGAAAGGTAGCTTTAAACAACATTATAATTCTGTTGCTGATGTAATTAATTTTTTTAATGATGATTATGAAAAAGTAAAAACAGAAGTTATAAAATTATTAAAAACAAAATATACATTGAAAATTATTAATGAAGAACCTTTAATTTTGAAACAAATAAAGTATTAGCGATTGCTAGTATTTTTTATTGTAGTAGTAATAGTACAATAAAATATATTCTTTATTCTTTTCTTATTCTTATCCTTATCCTAGGAGGTGAATCATTTCATTTGGTTTTAATTTGATTTGAAAATGATTTTATCTTGATTTGAATTTGATTATATTTTGATATAAAAAGCATTCATAGTTCATTTAGCAATTATTTTCCAAAAAACTCACGGAAAATTTATAATTGTGTGTATTTAGGTGGCAGGTCGGTATGTAAATTTACTAAAACAAAAAGAGTCAGCCCTAGGGGGTACCTATTTTCTTGAAGTTAAAACATCTTTTAAATAATTTAGATCTATACCAAAATATTTTAATACTTCCACCATTGGTACTAATCCTCTATTTCTAAGTTTATTATTATCACTATATAAAGATAATGCTATTTCACTTCTAATTGCATATGCCTTATTTCTTCCTACACTACCTAGCATCATTATATCTTTTGCAGTAGCCCATTGGCTTGATACAATTTCTAATATTTGTTCAACATTTAATTTTTCACTATTCATTTTATCAACCCTTTCTATTACTAATTTGAAGTGTGCTAAACTTTTAATATTAATTGTAATAAACATATACTGTAAATATCTAAATAATAAAAGTATATTTTATATACAACTATAATCACTATAGCATACTTTTAACAGCCATTTACTGTCATCTTACTATCAATTACTATCAACTTACTCTTATTTGGTTGATTTTAGTATTTTTTGTGATATATTGATTATAGTCAGATAGATATAAACTATTTGATTAAGTTTCTAAAGTATGTTAACATTACAACACACTTGTAAAAGCATATAAAAAGATCTACTGTTGGCGCAGTAGATCAAACAGAAACACAAATTAAAAGTTTAGCACAACTTTAACATTTTAATAATGTAACTGGGTTTCCATTTACATTATATCACTATGCTTTTATTCACACAAGGAGATGATGATATAATGGGAGTTTATAAAGCAAAATCCGGCAAAACTAAAGATGGTCGTGTCTGGTTTTTTAGAGTTAGATATCAAAATGTAGATGGTAGAAATGCGCAGTATAAGTCTGGGAAATTTGCTACTAAAAAAGAAGCAGAAGATGCAGAGCTTGAATTTAGACTAAAGATACATAGACACGAGAATATGGATAAAATAACCTTAGATGAAATGATTGATATATTTATCGAGAATAGGATTTCTACTATTGAGGTTAAGCCTACTACTCTATATAATTATGGTAATAAAAGAATCCATTTAAAAAGTTTATTAAATATCAAACTAAAAGACTTTAATATTAATCACTATGATAATTGGAAAAAGCAAATGAATGAAACTAATATCTCAACAAAATATAAAAATGATATATTAAAATTTCTAAAATCAGTATTAAACTTTGCTATGACTTGGTATGATTTTAATCTTAATAAAGTTTACAATAAAATGACTAAATTTAGTAATGCTTCTGATATACCAAAGGAAATGATGTATTTTACTTATGATCAATGGAAATGTTGAAACTAATTTACAAAGTAAAGTTATGTTTGAAATATTATATTATTGTGGATTAAGGAAAGGCGAACTTAGAGGATTGACTTGGAGAAATGTTGATCTTGTTAATAAAACCTTATCTGTTAAAAAGCAAATTACAGATCGTGGTGGTTCAGTTAAAGAGTTCCACTTTTACACTCCAAAGACTAAAAGTAGTATAAGAACCTTACCACTTAATAAAGTGCTTTTAAGCGACCTTAAAATACTTAAAAATGAGGTATATAAAGAGTATGGATTCAATGATGATTACTTTGTTATTGGTGATGCTTTTCCGGTTGCAAGTAATACCATTACATCAAGAAAAAATCGAAATTGTAAATTGGCTGATGTACCTCAAATTAAGATCCATGATTTCAGACACTCGTGTGCATCTCTGCTTGTTAATAACGGAGCTAATATAACTGTGATAGCAAAATATTTAGGGCACAAAAAAAATTGAAGAAACATTAAATACATATACACATCTATTTAATTCAGTCCTAAATGAGGTTGTAAATCTTATTGACAAATTAGAATAAACTAAAAGCTAGGAACATTCCTAGCTATTTTTAATAAAACTAATTATCTGTTTTTAATAGGAAATTATATTTTTGATATATCTCCGATGAATAATCAATATATCCATCCTTAGCCAATTTATATGCTACAAAACACTTAGGATAAACCATCTCGTTGTCAATATCGTATTCCGGATTGTTAATAATCTTTTCATAATATTTATCATCAACCATCCATTCGTATGCTTGTAAGTCAGCCATTTCCTCAGTTTTTGTTTCAGTATCATATGAAACCAAATTTGTACCTTTTGCTTGATTAAAGTCCTTTTTGCAATGTGCTAACTCATGGAGTAATGCAAAATATATATCTGCAATTCTTTTATGCTTGTATGTAATATAAATTGCTGGTACCTCTTTATGAACTTTAAAGGCTCCTCTAATTTTGGAACCAGGAATATCCTGTTGAATAACCAAGCCTATTCCATTTTTGTTAAATTCTTGAATTAGCATTTCTTCATCAAAAACATTTTTAGAAGCCAAATCTCTAATATAGTTTACAAGAATATCAATGTTTTCTTTTTCATACTTTCCGATTTTTTGATTCAATGTTTCCCTATAGCATTTTTCAAGCCATAACAATAATAATTCTGGCTTATCATTTTTACTTTTATAATAAATATTCTTGTCTATCTCATATAATTTTTGTGGATCTTTAACTCTAAGAAATTTTAAAATATCTTTGGCTATATCCATTTTATTATTCACATCAATAAACGTAAACCATTTATTTTTAATTAAATATTGATATGAAAATTTATTTAAATATTGTGATATTGTAAGATTATTATTTTTTAAATATTCATCTATATCCGATTCTATTTTATAATTCAATTCCATTTTATATATGTAATCTGCTGGTATATTTGTAACAATTGAAATAGAATCAATAATTTGTGAACTCAAATCACGTTTACCAGACAAAATATCTATCAAATGCTTTGGAGTGATTCCTATTCTATTTGCAAAATCTTTATTAGTAATATTGTTAAATTCTAAATAGTCTTTTAAATAATTAGCAAATCTTATTTTTTCCATATTATCACACCCTTATAATTTATTTTTAAAATCATCATAATGATTTACTGATACAAATTCAAGCCTTAATATTTTATTATTATCTGTTGAAACGATAAGTCTTACAACACCACTATTTTTATTTAAATTAAAGCTATAATAACCATTTAATTCATATTTTAGTGGCTCGAATCCATACATTAAAGAAACAGGATGAGTGCTTAAGCATTGGAAGTCGCTACATAGTTTAATATGATTAATAATTAATTCAAACGTTTCTTTTTCTTTGTGCTTATTTTTAATACCTTTAAAACTATTTTTATATTTATCACCATATTCAATTATCAAACTGTATTCCTCCTTTGCTAATACACCTCCATTCCTTTTCTCTACTAACAGTATATTAACATTTTTGTTAATATATGTCAAGGTTTTAAATTAAAAATTTTTTTATATTATTATGTCATAAATATAATACACCAATATTTAAAAATCTTTTAAAATGGTACCTAATTGGTACCTAATCCTATTTTTAGCGATTTATTAAATCAGTAAAACCCTTATATTTCCTAACAAAAATGAGAGCGACATAAGTTAATCGCTCTCTTCAGGGGGTTTTGGTTACTACCTTTACTAATTAATCGTAAAAGTAGTGCGGGTATACCACCACGCATTTTAATCATAAAGTATTTTGAGATAATTGTCAATATAATTTCCAAACTTTTCTAATTTTAAAAAGTTACTTCAATACCTAATACACCATATTGTTCTTGTTTTTCTTTTGAATAAAATTTTTCTAATTCATTTAATAATTCTTCTTTTGATATACTCTTATCTGCCAATAAAGTTATATCAAAATTATCAAACAATTCATTGAAATTATTATATCTATATAGATTTACTATTTTAACATTAAATGATTCATTCAATAAAGGTTCCTTATAAAATGTTATTGTATCTCCAACTTTAATCATTCTTCTTTTTTCATCATTTAATCTTATTTCTATTCTTTTTGTTCCATTAAGAATAAAATCATAATAATTTGGTTGTAATTTCATTTTATGATTCATACTTACACCTCGAATATTAATATTTATTAAAAAAAGAACCTAAGTTCTTTAATTATCTAAATGGCAGGGGATGAGAGAATCGAACTCCCAACAGTGGTTTTGGAGACCATTATTATACCATTTAACTAATCCCCTACAGCAATAAAATTATATCATTAATTTTTATATTTTTCAATATTTACTTTAACATTTCATATAATTATTTAGATGAGGTGAATAATTTTATGAGTATTATAAGTTATACAACTAAGGAAAGAGAGCTACTTGCAAGGCTTATGAGAGCAGAAGCGCTTGGTGAAGGTGACCTTGGTATGCTCATGGTAGGTAATGTTATTATTAATCGTGTAATTGGAGATTGTTTGACTTTTAAAGATATACGAAGTATAAATGATGCTGTATATCAATCTCCTGGAGGATTTTCTGGGATTAACTCTTCATTATTTGTAGGAAGTCCTACAACAAAAGAATTACAGCTTGCTGATAGAATACTTCGTGGAGAGTATTACCATCCCGCTACTAACGCTTTATGGTTTTATGCTCCTAAAAAAGGGGCAACATGCCTTGCTTTATGGTACGATCAAAGAAATTCTGGAAGATATAAAAGTCACTGTTTTTATATTCCATATGAAGGAGTATGTAGACAAATACATTAAAAAAAGAAGAAAACTTCTTTTTTTAATTTGGAATAATTAATACTTGTCCTATACTTAAAGTATCACTTTTTAAGTTATTAACACTTTTTAACTTATCTATTGTTGTATTAAATTTATTTGCTATTTTATATAAACTATCTCCAGAAACTACTATATATGTTTGATAATCACTTGTTTTTGGTATAAGTAAAGTTTGTCCTATGTTTAATAGATTACTACTTAAATTATTATATGATTTTAAATCATTTACATTAACATCATATTTTTTGGCGATTGACCAAAGACTATCTCCTTTTTGAACAATGTAAGTTATTTCATTAGCAGGTTTTTCTATAGGGTCATTATTAGAATAATCTGGTATTATTAACTCTTGTCCGATACTTAAATTATTATTTTCTAAATTATTTGCTTTTTTAAGTTCATTTACCGTTATATTATATTTATTAGCAATAGAATATAGATTATCTCCTGCTTTTACAATATATACATTTTTTTCACTTTCAACTTGTTTTGGTATTAATATTTGTTGCCCTATTTGTAAAATAGTAGTACCTAAATTATTTAAATTAATTATATCATCGACACTTACCCCATAATTTGTAGCAATAGACCATAAACTATCTCCACTTTTTACAGTATAAACTTCATACTCACTCGGTGTTGCCTCTTCTTTTTTAGGAATTTTTAATATTTGTCCCACATTTAATAAGTTACTACTTAAATTATTCGCTGTCTTTAATTCATCTACCGTTATACCATATTTATTAGCTATCACATATAAACTGTCTCCTTTTTTAACAGTATATACATTTTCTCCTTTAGGTGGTGTATAAGGCACATTAGCATATTCTGCTACTGCTCTAACAACAGCTTCCGCATAATCTAAAACATTATTTTTTAATTGATTAACATCATCATTAGGTGAATCTAAAAACCCATATTCTACTAAAATTGGTTCAGTTTTACCTGTTTCACGATGTATAAAATAATAATCTTTCGAAGGATCAGTTGGATATCTTCTTTGATAATACTTTCTCATATTTTGCCCTTCTTTGCCAATTGATTCAAGCACGCTCTTTGCTAATTTATCATTATTTCTTAAAGCATATATTACTTCAGCACCATCGCCACCCCCTGCATTTATATGATTAGATATAACAACAACATCATCTCTATTGCCAAATGCATTAAGTATTCTTTTTACTCTTTCATTATGACTTAATGTTTCATCTGTTGTCCTAGTCATATATGTAGGAATTCCTAAATCTTTAAATCTATCATTCATATACTTAGATATATTTAAAGTATAATCTTTCTCTATTATTCCATTTCCGCTTGCTCCAGAATCATCACCACCATGTCCTGCATCAATAACTATCCCTCTTATTTGTTTTCTTAATAAAAAATCCATTAATTTCATCTCCATTTATTTTTATCCTATATTAAGATATGTTTTAAATGAAAATTTGTTAATGGATTATTTTATTTTTCACTATCTTTCATTAAATATGAAAATATTAAATATGCTGTTTTTAATGAATCATGTCTTATACTTCCATTTTCTATTTCATATATAAAATCCTCAATTACATTAGCATTTATATTTTCTTTATCTAATATAATAGGATCTTTTTGCTCTTCTGTTTGATATTTCTTTACTAGCTTTTCATCAATTTTCTTATTATTTGATAAAACAACATCAAGCTTACAACCCAAATACTTTTCAATTAAATTAACATGATCACTAACTTTAAAATTATCTGTTTCTCCAGTTTGTGTAAATAAATTAGAAATATACATCTTCTTTGCTTTAGATTTTCTTATTTCTTCACACACTTCAGGTACAATTAAATGGGGCATTATCGATGTCCATAAACTACCTGGTGAAAAAATAATTAAATCAGCATCTTTTATTTCTTTAAATATTTTTTTATTTACTTCAAATTCCTTATTATAACTTAAATCTTCAATAACAGAATAACACTTAGTAATATTTTCTTCACCAATAACTATCTTTTTGTCTTTTAAATGCCCTACAAGTTCAACTTTTTCTTCAGTCAAAGGTAAAATTTTACCTTTTATATTTAAAAACTTACAAAGTATTTCTGTTGACTCTGTTAAATTCCCCTTTATATCATATAAAGCAGCAAGCAAAAGATTCTTAATTGGGTGATTTTCTAAAGATGTTCTATCATCAAATCTATAACTTAGCATATCCATAATATCTTTATTAACATCTGCCATAGAAATAACAACCTTAGCAATATCCCCAATTGCAGGCATATCTAATTCCTCTTTTAACATTCCTGTTGAACCACCATTATCAGACACACTTATAATAGCACTTACTTCAACTGGAAAAAGTTTTAATCCCTTAAGTATTTGAGAAAGACCTGTTCCTCCTCCAAATAAAACTATTTTTTTCATAATTTCATCTCCTAACTAATTATATAAAAGAAAAAGACTTTTAACAAGTCTAGAATATTTCTTTTTTATCAATATCTTTTAATTCTTTCCAATTCTTTGGAAATCCCATACAATCTAATATTTTATTAATTTCTATGCTTTTTAGTTTATTGTCTAATTCATCTATTAAATCACTAATTTCTTTTTCAAACAAATCAAATTCATCTTTTTTTATCATTGATTTCATCATTATAACAACAGAAAATAAATCATTTTTTCCATATATATATTCATTATCCATAATTGGTATATTAAGAAGTCTATGATATTTTGTATCTAATATACTTTTTTGTGTCCTATTATTATAAAGTATATCTTCATGAGCACATAAATTACGATAATTTGATAAAGATGATAAATAATTAGTAAATACATTTACATCTAAATCATATAACTCCACAATATCATATTGATCTTCTTTTTTTAATATTGAAAAAAGTTCTGAAACAATACCAAAAGATAATACCTTTACAAGCACCCATAATGGAATATAACCATAATTATTTATATAATGTTTAGTTGCTGTATGATTAGCAGCATTATCTTTAATTTGTCTTTTCATCTTTCCTAACAAGTCATTAACTTGTTTTCTTTTTTCTGGAATATAATTAAAGTTATTAGGATTCAAATAATCCTTTTCACGATAACCATATTTTTTAGACAATTGATAAGATATAATTGATTTTATATTATTTTCTATCATAAGAATATTTTTAAATACTATATTTCTTAATTTTCTATCAAATAAGAATAAACTATAAAGTTCCTCAAAAGTAACACCATCAATGTAAACTTTATTATCTAGTGATTTAATAAATGGATAACGATAACCATTTAGAAAAAAATAATTTTCACGAAGTAAAACTTCTTTAGCATAATTAACATCATTGATTGTAAGATTTTTTTGTTTTAATATTTCAACTTGTTCATCTAAATTCTTAAATATCTTATTACCCATATTAACTCCTTATTCTTTTTATTTCTATTAAAGTATATCATATATATTAAAAAAATAAAACATAACAAAGAAAAAGTTTTACAAAATCTTGTAAAACTTTCAAATATATTACTATCTTTTTGAGAATTGTGGTGCTCTTCTTGCTTTTTTAAGACCTGGTTTTTTACGTTCTTTTTCTCTTGGATCACGAGTTACAAATCCAGCAGATTTAAGAATCTTTCTAAAACTTTCTTCTGCTTCAGGAGTTGTTACATCATATTCAAGTAATGCTCTTGTAATACCTAAACGAGTGGCTCCAGCTTGTCCAGAGTATCCGCCACCAAATACATTTACAATACAATCAAATTTATCATTTGTATTAGTAAGTACAAGTGGTTGACTTAAATCCATAACGAATAATTCTGATGGGAAATATTCATGAACATCTTTACCATTAATAGTAATGTTACCTTTTCCTGGAACTAGTTTAACTTTAGCAACTGCGCTTTTTCTTCTTCCTGTTCCATAATAAAATGTTTTTTTATCTTTAGCCATAAATACCCTCCATTATTTAACTTCAACTACAACAGGCTTTTGTGCCATATGTGGATGAGTTTCTCCTTCATATACGAATAACTTTTTATACATTTGTCTTCCAAGTCTTCCATTAGGAAGCATTCCTCTAATAGCTGTTTCAACCATTTCAACTGGATATTTAGAAACCATTTCTTTAGCAGTTCTTGTTCTAAGACCACCAGTATAACCAGAGTGATTATAATATAATTTCTTATTTAATTTATCTCCAGTTAATTTTACTTTACTAGCATTAGTAATAATAATATAATCTCCACAATCAATATGTGGTGTGTAAGTTGCTTTATGTTTTCCTCTTAACATAGTAGCAGCTTTTGTAGCTAAACGTCCTAAAGCTATGTCTGTTGCATCAATTACATACCAATTACGTTCAACTGTTTCTTTTTTTTGCATATAACTTTTCATATTTTATTTCTTCCTTTCATTTTATATCTTTTTTAAATAAACTTTCCCAGGGTTTATTTAATTTGGGATATATAGAAAAATGTACCGATTAAAAGTATACTAAAAAATATGCAAAAAGTCAATAAAATTACTGATTTTTATGCATATTCTTTAATTTTTTTATTTATAATACACATTCCACAAGTAAAGTCCATTACCTGGAACTGGTTTTGTATTATGTTTTCTTGTTTTTTCTTCTAAAATTGTTTCTACTTCATAAGTTGTAAATAGACCATTTCCTACTTTTATTAATATACCCACAATATTTCTTACCATATGTTTTAAAAAACCATTTCCTACAAATATTAATTCCAACTTATCATTATGCTTGATTATTTTTATTTTATAAATATTTCTAATACAATTAATTTTCTCTTTTTCATTAGAACAAAAAGATCTAAAATCATGCTCTCCAATAAATAATTTACTTGCTTTTTTCATTTTATTTATATCAAGTTTCTTATTATATTGATAAACATAATCTTTTTCAATTGGATTAAATTCACCCATATTTATAAAATAACGATATTCTTTTTTTACAACATCATATCTAGCATGGAAGTTATCATCTACTTTAACGACATCTTTTATATATATTTCACCATTTAATCTTCTATTTAAAAATGTTTTTATGTTATATTCTTTTATATTTTTATCTAAAGTAAAGTGAGCTTTAGCATTAATAGCATGTACATAAACATCCGTTCTTCCTGATGATGTAACAACAACTTCATTATCATTTAACATTGTTAAATATTTTTCTAAACAACCTTGAACTGTTTTTAAGTTTTTTTGTTTTTGATAACCTTTGAAATAATTACCATTATAACTAAATGTAATTAAATACTTCATATATACCTCTTTAAAAGAAAAAAGAAATTATCTTTTATTTTTTCTTTCTTGTATTTTATAAGTTATTTTAAGGATTAATTTAGTAGGCAAAAATCTTGTTACAAATACTCCTAGTTTAGTAGCAGTTCCTGGAACAATTATTAATTTATTATTTTTTAAGCTTTGGTTTATTGCATATTTAGCAACATACTCTGCACTTAACGATTTTATATTAAATTTAACTCCTGCAACATTATTAAAATTAGTATCAACAGGACCAGGACATAGTACAGAGATTTTAACATTTGAATTTTTTCTTCTTAATTCTTCATATATCGCAAGACTAAAACTAACAACATAACTTTTTGTAGCATAATATGTACTCATTAAAGGTCCTCCTTTTAAAAGACCTGCACTACTTGCTACATTTATTATACGACCAGATCCTCTTTTATCCATGTCTTTAAGGAACATCCTTGTTAAGATATGAACCGCTTTAACATTAACATCTATCATTTCCAATTCTTTTAATAAATCAACATCTTCATAATCACCAAAAAGACCAAATCCTGCATTATTTATTAAAAGATCTATATTTTCATTTTTTACTAACATATATAAATCTTTTATCTTTTTTTCATTAGCAAGATCAATTATAACTATCTTTGATTTTTTACTTAATTTATTTTGTACTTCTTCCAATTTTACTTTATCACGTGCAACAAGTATTAAATCATAGCCTAATTTATCTAAATAATAAGCCATTTCTTTTCCAATACCAGATGATGCACCAGTAACTAATGCTTTCAATCTAATCATCTCCTACTTGAATTATAACATAAGTTAATCTTTTTTGCCATAGAAAAAGTTATTAACAAAAATGCTAACAACCTTTTTTTTAAACTAATTCTAAAGTAACAACTAAAGCGTCGTCCCCTTTTCTTTCATCTAGTTTTAATATTCTTGTATAGCCACCATTTCTATCTTGATATTTAGGTGCTAATTCTTCAAATACTTTTTTAACTGCATCAGTATTATTCATTAAAAACGCTAATGCTTTTCTTCTTGAAACAAGACTTCCATTTTTTCCATAAGTAATCATTTTTTCAACACATCTTCTTACTTCTTTGGCTCTTGTTTCAGTAGTTTCAATACTTCCATTCATGATAACATCTATAGTAAGGTTTGCTAACATGCTTCTTCTATGTTTGCTATCACGACCTAATTTTCTATAAGCCATAATTACTTTCCTTCCTATTAATCTTCATCTTTAAGATTTAAATCTAATTCTTTTACTTTATCTAATACTTCTTTTAATGATTTTTTACCTAAGTTACGTATTTTCATAACTTCAGCATCTGATTTATTAACTAAATCTTGTAAAGTATGAACTCCAGCACGTTTTAAGCAATTATAAGCACGAACTGAGAAATCTAATTCTTCAATTGGTGTTTCTAAAGCTTTAACTTTTGGATCTTCTGCTTTTTCTTTCATTAATCCTGTTACATTTGCAATATTATTAATATTAGCTACTATTTCTAAGTGTTCAATTAATATTCTACTTGCAAGTGCAATAGCTTCTTCTGGTTTAATAGAACTATTAGTCCAAACATCTATGATTAATTTATCATAGTTTTCACTTTGTCCTACACGTGCATCTTCTACTTCGTATGCCACTCTTTCAATAGGTGAGTATAATGAATCGATTGCAATAACCCCAATTTTTCTGTCTGATAATAATTCTTTATTATCATCTGCTCTTACATAACCTTTTCCTGAAGATACATTCATTTCCATAATTAATTTTCCGCCTTTAGCAATATTAGCTATTACTAAATCTTTATTAATTATTTCTACATCTGGATCACATTCAAAATCTCCAGCTCTTACAACACCTTCAGTTGTAGCATTTAATCTAATAATTTTATCTTCTTCACAGTGTTTTTTAATAACAACATTTTTTAAATTAAGAATAATTGTTGTTACATCTTCAACTACACCTTCAATTGTTTGGAATTCATGTAAAACTCCATCAATTTTAACACTAGTTATAGCACTTCCTGGAAGTGAAGATAACATTACTCTTCTAAGAGCATTTCCTATTGTTGCACCAAAACCTCTTTCAAGTGGTTCAAGTACAAATCTTCCATAATTATTTTTTTCTACATAATCAGTAATTTTATAATTTGGTTTTTCAAATTGAATCATTTTATAATTCCTCCCTATTCTAATTAGTTACGTGGTCTTTTTGGTGGACGACAACCATTGTGTGGAATTGGAGTAACGTCACTTATCATTGTTACTTCAAGACCTGCAGTTTGTAATGATCTAATAGCTGTTTCTCTTCCTGGTCCTACACCTTTTACGACTACTTCAACTTTTCTCATTCCTGCATCATATGCCATTTTTCCTGCTTTTTCAGCTGCTTGTCCTGCTGCAAATGGAGTAGATTTTTTACTACCTTTAAATCCAATTGCTCCACTTGAAGCCCAAGAGATAGCATTTCCATCTTTATCAGTAATTGTAGTTATTGTATTGTTAAATGTTGCATGAATATGAGCAATTCCTTCAGGAATATTCTTTTTAATTTTTCTTTTTCTTTGTTTATAAGCCATAGTTTATTCCTCCTAAACTCCTAATTAATTTTTCTTTTTATTTGCAACTACTTTACCTTTACCTTTACGAGTACGACAATTTCTATTAGTTCTTTGTCCTCTTACAGGTAAACCTTTACGATGACGGATTCCTTGGTATGAACCTATTTCCATTTTAGTTTTAATAGCCATGTTAACTTCACGTCTTAAATCTCCTTCAGTTACATAGTTATTAAGTTCATCTCTAATTGCAGATAATTCTTCATTTGTAAGATCTTTTGTTCTCTTACTTGGATCAATATTAGTATTTTTTAATATTTTAGCTGATGTTGCTGGTCCAATACCATAAATATAAGTAAGAGATGTTTCAATTCTTTTTTCATTTGGTATTTCAATACCTTTAATACGTGCCATTAATTTTTCCTCCTATTAACCTTGAACTTGTTTGTGTTTTGGATTTTCACAAATTACCATAATTTTTCCTTTACGCTTAATAACTTTACATTTAGCGCAAATCTTTTTTACTGATGGTTTAACTTTCATAGTTTTTCCTCCTAATTTTTTCTATAGGTTATTCGCCCATGTCTTAAATCGTATGGGGAAAGTTCTATCGTAACTTTATCACCCGGTAAAATACGAATATAATTTAATCGCATTTTACCAGAAACATGGGCCTCAATTACGTGACCATTGGTAAGTTCTACCTTAAACTTTCCTCCTGGGATAATTTCTAAAACTTTTCCCTCAACTTCGATTACATCATCTTTTGCCATAAATTTCACACTCCTGTTAATATTTTGCATCCATCATCTGTTACTACTACTGTGTGTTCAAAGTGGGCTGATGGACTATAATCTTTAGTTTCAATCGTCCAATCATCATCTAAAATGACTATTTCCGGACTTCCTAGAGTTAACATTGGTTCTACTGCAATTACCATTCCTTTTTTTAAGACTGGTCCAGTATGTTTAATACCATAATTTGGAACTTCAGGATCTTCATGTAAATTAGTTCCTATTCCATGTCCTTCAAGTTCTTTAATAACTCCTAGTTTATGTTTTTTAGCATATTCTTCAATAGCTGAAGAAATATCACCAATTCTATTTCCAGGTTTAACTTGTTTTAAACCTTCATAAAGAGATTTTTCTGTATGTTCTAGTAAATACTCTTTATCACAAGAGATATCTCCTATTGCATAAGTCCAAGCTGAATCTCCATGATATCCTTTATAGCATGCACAAATATCAAGTGTTATTATATCACCATTTTTTAGTTTTCTATTACTTGGTATTCCATGAACGACTTCTTCATTAATGCTTGTACAAAGTGTTGCAGGATATCCTTCAAAACCTTTACAAGATGGTATAGCACCTTTACTTATAATAAAGTCTTCGGCAAGAGTATCTAGTCTTTTAGTAGTAATACCTGGTTTTAGATACTCTTTCAAATACTTATGAGTTTCGTATACTATATTTCCTGCAATAGTCATAAGTTCTATTTCTCTATCACTTTTAATACTTATTGCCATACTTATCTCCTATTTTATCAATTTTAGTACTCTTTTATAAGTTTCATCACTATCAGTTGTATCAATATGATGTAATATGTTTTTTTCTTCATAATAGTTTATTAATGGATATGTTTTATCCATATACTCATTATACCTAACTTCAAATATATCTTCTGTATCATCAGTCCTTTGAATTAAAGAACTTTTACATACATCACAAACATTTTCTTTTTTTGGTTTTAAACTTTCTGTTATAGTAGAATATGATTTTTTACAATTAGGACAAACTCTTCTTGTAATTGTCCTTTTTAATAAAATATCTTTATCCACATCTAAATATATTACTACTCCTATATCTTTATCTAACTTTTCTAATAAGTTATCATACATAATTGCTTGATTAACTGTTCTTGGAAAACCATCTAAAATATAGTTTTTATCATCTAAAGAAACAATTTTTTCTTCTAATATATTAAATACTATATCATCAGAAATTAATGATCCTTTTTTCATCATTTCATTTAATACTTGATCTGTTTTTGATTTTTCTCTTAACATATCACCAGTTGATAAAGAAATGTAACCTAATTCTTCAAGTTTTTTAGCAAGTGTTCCTTTTCCTGCAGCTGGTGGAGCTACTAAAATAATATTTTTCATTATCTACTTATCCTCCTAGTTCTTCCTCTTCTTGAACTTGTACTATTAGAATATTCTCTACTTAATAAGCTTCCTTCAAGTTGTTTATAAGTTTCAATTGCTACTCCAACAACGATTAGAAGTCCTGTTCCTCCAAGTTGAACTGATGATGGTAGTGGTGTAAACATATTAACAAGAATAGGTAAAACTGCTAGTAGTGTTAAAGCAAATGCTCCTACTACTGTAAGTCTTGCTAGAACAGAAGTAAAATACTTTTTAGTAGCTTCTCCTGGTCTTATTCCTGGAATATATCCACCATTGTTTTGTAAATTCTTTGCCATATTATCTGGTTTCATTTGTACGAATGTATAAAAATATGCAAAGAAGAATATTAATACCACAAATAGAATAAATCCTACTGGTTGATTATAATTAAGATATTTATCTACAAAATTTGTAAAATCACCTTTATTTATAAACTGTGCAATAGTTGCAGGTATTCCAAGTAAGCTTGATGCAAAAATAACTGGAATAACTCCTGCTGAATTTATTTTAATTGGCATAAATGTTTGTTTACCTAAATTTGCAGTAGATTTATTAGCATACTGAATAGAAATTCTTCTTTCAGCTCCTTCCATCCATACTACTCCTACAATTATTAATAAATATACAAGTAAGAATAATACAAATGAGCCAATTTCTAATGCTGTAGAATAAGCTAATCCATTAGGAATTAATGAATTAAATGCTGTTTTCATCATTGAAGGTAAACTATATACTATACCAGCCATAATTAGAAGTGATACTCCATTACCTAATCCTTTTTGTGTAACTTGATCGCCAAGCCATAATAAGAATGCCGTACCTGCTGTCATAATTAATGCTACTTTTAAATAACCTATTGTTCCCATAGAACTTCCTAAAAAAGCAATACTCATTGCATATCCTTGAACGAATGCAAATAAAATACCAACATATCTAGTTATTTGATTTAACTTTTGTTGTCCTGTTGCTCCTTGCTTACCAAGTTCTGAAAAATATGGGATTATATCCATTTGTAATAATTGAATAATAATTGATGCAGTGATGTAAGGTGAAACACCAAGAGCAAATATTGAAAAGTTCTTTAATGCTCCCCCACCCATTACATTCAATAATTCTAAGAATCCTAAATTCTTTGTTATTTGTTGTGTACCAGGCACTTCAATTGAAATACCAATAACATAAATAGTAAGAACTAACAAAGTAAAATAAATTCTTTTTCTTAAATCTTTATTCTTTTTAGAAAATAGTTGTTTAAGATTTTTAAACATCTTAAATCACCTCAGCTTTACTTCCTGACTTTTCTATTTTATCTAAAGCACTTTGTGTAAATCTATGTGCTCTTATTGTTAATTTTTTATCAAGGTTTCCATTACCTAAAACTTTGATACCATCTAATTCTTTTTTTATCATTCCAATTTCTTTTAGTAATTCAGGTGTTACTACATCGCCATCATTAAATCTATTTAAATCACTTACATTAATTGTTGCATATCTAGTTTTAAATTGTGCATTAGTAAATCCTCTTTTATGTAGTCTTCTGTAAAGTGGAGTTTGTCCACCTTCGAATACTGGATTAATTGATGCTCCACTTCTAGCTTTTTGTCCTTTATAACCTTTTCCAGAAGTTTTTCCAAGTCCACTACCTGGACCATGGCCTACTCTTTTACGAGCAAATGTTGCTCCTTCGTTTTTCTTTAATTCATGTAATTTCATTATCCTAATATCTCCTCTACACTTTTTCCTCTAGCTTCTGCAACTTGTTCTGCAGTTTTTAATGATTGTAAAGCACTAATAGTTGCTCTTGCTACATTAATTTTCTTTCTTGAGCCAAGTGATTTTGATGTTATATCACGATATCCTGCTATTTCAAGTACACTACGAACTGCACCTCCGGCAATTAATCCTGTACCTTCTTTAGCTGGTTTAATGATTACTCTAGTGGCACCTTTAACTCCTACAACTTCATGTGGAATTGTTCTACCATCAATAATTGGAATTCTAACTACATTTTTATTAGCATCTTGTCTTGCTTTTTTAACAGCTTCAGATACTTCTGCTGCTTTACCAGTTCCAAGTCCTACTAATCCTTTTTTATCTCCAACTAAAACTACTGCTTGGAATCTTCTTTGACGTCCACCTTTAGTTACTTTAACTACAGCTTTAGTTTCTACGATTATTTCATCAAGAGTTTTAGTAGGTGCTTTTTTGAATGGTTTTTTATTGTCTTTTCTTTTTTGATCTTTTTTAAATTCTTTCTTTTCTTCCATAAGTTACCCTCCTTAGAACTCTAAGCCATTAGCACGAGCTGCATCTGCTAAAGCTGCAACACGTCCATGATATAGATATCCTCCACGATCGAAGACTACCTTTTTAATTTTTAATTTTTTAGCTTGTTTTGCTATTTCTTCACCAACTTTAGTAGCTACTTCAGTATTATTTCCTTTCATTTTTAAAGAAGATGCACTAGCTAATGTAATACCTTTTTCATCATCAATTAATTGAGCTGAAATATTATTGTTTGATCTATAAACACATAATCTTGGTACTTCGTTAGTTCCGATAACTGATTTTCTTATTCTTTTGTGTCTTACAACTCTCATTTCATTACGAGATTCTTTTTTTATCATAATTACCTCCTACCTATTTAGCTTTTTTACCTTCCTTACGTCTAATATGTTCTCCAGCATATTTAATACCTTTACCTTTATATGGTTCTGGTTTTCTAACCTTACGAACATTAGCCGCAAATTCTCCTACTAAAACTTTATCAATACCTGATATAGATATTTCAGTATTGCTTTTAGCTTCTACTTTTAGTCCTGTAGGGATTTCTAATTCTACTGGATGAGAATATCCAGCATTAATTACTAAAGTATTACCTTTTAGAGTAAATCTATATCCTACTCCAACAATTTCAAGGTTTTTAGTATAACCATCTTTTACACCATTAATCATATTTGCAATATTTGCATTTGTTGTTCCGTGTAATTGTTTAGTAGTTATTTGTTCATTATTTCTTGTTACTAAAACTGTATTTTCTTTTACTTCAACATTTATATTTTTAGCAACTGGAGTATTAAGTTCTCCTTTTGGACCTTTAACAAAAACTGTATTTTCTTTTACTTCAACTGTAACACCTTCAGGTACAGTTATAATTCTATTTCCTATACGACTCATAAATATTCACCATATTACCAGATATAAGCCATTACTTCTCCACCAATATTTTGTTTACGAGCTTCTTTATCGGTCATAATACCTTTAGAAGTTGAAATGATTGCAATACCATAACCATTTAATACTTTTGGTAAATTTTCTTTTTCAACATATACTCTTAAACCTGGTTTTGAAATACGTTTAAGTCCTGTAATAACCCTTTCTTTTTTATTATTTGAATATTTTAAAGTTAATGTTAATGTTCCTTGTGGTTTTTCATCGCTAATTTTATAATCAGCTATAAAACCTTCATCTTTTAAAATTTTAGCAATTTCAGTTTTTACTCTTGATACTGGCATTGATACTTCATTATATTTCATTTGATTTGCATTACGAATTCTTGTAAGCATATCTGCGATTGGATCAGTCACTACCATTTTAATTCCTCCCTCCAAGTTTTACCAACTTGATTTTTTAACTCCTGGAATTTGTCCTTTGCTTGCTAATTCTCTAAAGCAAATACGACAAATACCATATTTTCTTAATACACTATGTGGTCTTCCACATCTATTACAACGAGTGTATTCACGCACTTTAAATTTTTGTGGTCTATTAGCTTTCGCTATCATACTTTTTTTAGCCATTTTTACCTCCACTTATTTCCTAAAAGGAATTCCTAATTCTTCTAATAATGCATGTGCTTCTTCATTAGTATTAGCAGTTGTAACAAGTACAATGTCCATACCACGAACTTTAACTACATCATCAAATTCGATTTCAGGGAAAACTAATTGTTCTTTAATACCAATTGTGTAATTTCCTCTTCCATCATAAGCTTTTGGTGAAAGTCCTCTAAAATCTCTAACACGTGGAAGAGATACAGAAATTAATTTATCTAAGAAATTATACATTCTTTCTCCTCTTAATGTTACTTTACAACCAATTGCTTGTCCTTCACGAATTTTAAATCCTGCGATTGATTTTTTAGCTTTTGTAACTACTGGTTTTTGACCTGTAATTTGAAGTAAATCATTACATGCAGCATCTAATAATTTTGAATTGTGAGTAGCATCTCCACATCCAATATTGATAACAATTTTATCTAATTTTGGAACTTGCATTACTGATTTGTAATTGAATTTCTTTTGCATATTAGGAACTATTTCTTTTACATATCTTTCTCTTAGGCGATTCATAAAATCCCTCCTCTTCCTAATTTTCTTTAGCTACTTCTTTTGTCTTTTTTGAAGTAGTTTTCTTTACAGGTTTACTTTCTTTTTTTTCAACCTTTTTTGTTTTATTTTTTTCATTTCTTACAACTTTTCTAGTTGTTTTATTATTATCTAAGAACATTACATTTGAAGCATCTATTTTAGCTTCCATATCAATGATTCCACCAGTTTGGTTATTATTATTAGGTTTAACATGTTTTTTTACCATATTAAGTCCTTCTACTATTACTTTATTTTCGTTTTTAAATGTATGAGTTATCTTTCCTTCTTTTCCTTTATCTTTTCCAGTAATAACTCTAACTTTATCTCCAACTTTTAATTTCATAACTTACCTCCTATAAAACTTCCTTAGCTAAAGATACAATTTTCATATAATCTTTATCACGAAGTTCCCTTGCTACTGGTCCAAATACACGTGTTCCAACAGGACTTTTATCATCCTTAATAATAACACATGCATTATCATCAAATTTAATGTATGATCCATCATCTCTTCTAACACCTTGAACAGTTCTTACGATAACTGCTTTAACAACTTTACCACTTTTAACTGTTCCATTAGGGATAGCTTTTTTAACTGTTCCGACTACAACGTCTCCTATATTTCCAGTTTTAACTTTGCTTCCACCTAGCACTCTGATTACAAGTAATTCACGAGCTCCAGAATTGTCAGCAACTTTTAAACGTGTTTCTTGTTGAACCATAATTTATCCTCCTAACAATTATAATATGACTCTTTCTTGAACTACTTCAGCTAAATAGAATCTTTTTGTTTTAGAAATTGGTCTTGTTTCAACTATTCTAACGATATCTCCTACTTTTGCTTTATTAGATTCATCATGAGCGCTATATTTTTTACTTGATTTAACTCTCTTACCATATTTTGGATGTTTTTTATAAGTTTCAACTAATACAGTAATTGTTTTATCATTTTTATCACTTACTACTTTTCCAACTAAATCTTTCTTTACAGTTTCTTTCATTTTAACCCTCCTACTTATTTAGTTCACGTTCACGAATTATTGTTTTCATGCGCGCAACTTCCTTTCTTAAGTCTTTTAATCTTCCAGGTTTTTCAAGATTTCCTGTAGCTTGTTGGAAACGCAAATTAAATAATTCTTCTTTATTTTCTTTTATTTTATTATTAAGTTCTTCAGTGGTAAGTTTTCTTAATTCTTCAATTTTATTCATGTGCGTCACCACCTTCTGTTTCTTTTGTTACAAATTTAGTTTTAATTGGTAATTTATGAGATGCAAGACGTAATGCTTCACGAGCAGTAGCTTCATCAACTCCACCAATTTCAAACATAATTTTTCCTTTTTTAACAACTGCAACCCATTTATCAACAGCACCTTTACCAGATCCCATACGAACTTCTAGTGGTTTAGCAGTTTTTGGCATATGTGGGAAAATATTAATCCATACTTTTCCACCACGTTTCATATAACGTGTCATAGCAATACGAGCTGCTTCGATTTGATTATTTGTAATCCAAGCACCTTCTTTAGCCATAAGTCCATATTCACCATTTGTAAGATGCGTATTTCCTTTAGCTTTTCCTTCGTATTTTAATCTATGTACTCTTCTATATTTTGTTCTAGATGGTATTAACATTAGTTATTACCTCCTTTTTTAGCTTTAGCAGGAAGTATTTCTCCTTTGTAAATCCATACCTTAACTCCAAGTTTTCCGTAAGTAGTTAATGCTTCAGCAAAACCATAATCTATATCTGCACGGATAGTATGAAGCGGTATATTTCCTTCAGAGTAACCTTCACTTCTTGCCATTTCAACACCATTTAATCTTCCAGATACTAAAGTTTTAATTCCCTTAGCTCCAGCTTTCATAGCGTTTCTTATAGCTTTTTTTTCTGCAACTCTAAATGGTGCTCTATTTTCAATTTGTGTAGCAATAGATTGTGCAACTAATTGTGCATTTAAATCTATATCTTTAACATCTGCAATTGAAACTTGAATATCTTCACCAACTAAAGTTTTTAATTCATTTTTAAGTTTTGTGATTCCTTCTCCACCACGACCAATTACTACACCTGGTTTAGAAGTGTTAATTATAACTTCACATCTTTTTGAATTTCTTTCAATTTCTATTTTAGATATACCAGCATCTTTTAAATTAGTTTCTAAATACTTTCTGATTTTAATATCATTATTTAAATACTTAGCAACATCTTTTTTAGGAGCCATCCATTTAGATTCCCAATCTTTATTAACGCCAATTCTAAGTCCTGTTGGACTAACTTTTTGTCCCATAAATCTTTCCTCCTACTTTTCGTCTACCACGATTACTACATGAGATGTTCTATGATCGTTTTTATCGATAGAACCACGAGAACCAGGTACCCTTCTTTTTAATACTTGCCCCATATCTACTCTAATTTCTTTAACATATAATTTGTTTTCATCTAATTTATTATTGTTAATAGCATTAGCAACTACTGAGTCAAGTGCTTTTTTAATTATTCTTGCTGGTTTACTATTATAGTTATTAACTATATTTTTAGCTTCGCTTACACTTTTTCCACGAATCATATCTGCTGTTAAACGAAGTTTAATTGGACTAATTCTAACTCCTTTTATAATAGCTTTAACTTCCATTTTTATATCCTCCTCTTGTTACTACCTTACTTAGTTTTATTATCGCCGTGACCACCAAACTTACGAGTTAATGCAAACTCACCAAGTTTGTGTCCAACCATATCTTCAGTTACATATACAGGAATAAATTCTTTTCCATTATGTACTGCAAATGTATGTCCTATAAAATCAGGGAAGATAGTTGAACGACGAGACCAAGTCTTAATAACTTCTTTTTTATTATTTTCATTTAACATTTGTACCTTTTTTAGTAATCTATCGAATACATAAGGTCCTTTTTTAATACTTCTAGCCATATTATCAATTCCTTCCTATTTTCCATTTCTACGACGTACGATAAGTTTATCTGACGCTTTTTTCTTTCTAGTTTTGTATCCAAGAGCTGGTTTACCCCAAGGAGTCATTGGGCCGCTTCTACCAACTGGTGCTTTACCTTCACCACCACCATGTGGATGGTCATTAGGGTTCATAACAGAACCACGAACTGTTGGTCTTATACCCATATGTCTTTTACGACCTGCTTTTCCTAATTTTACTAGTCCATAATCTTCATTTCCAACTTCACCAACTGTAGCTAAACAAGTTCCAAGAACTTTTCTAACTTCTCCTGATGTAAGTCTTACTAAAACATAGTTTCCTTCTCTTCCTAGTATTTGTACTGAACTTCCTGCAGAACGAGCAAGTTCTCCACCCTTACCAGGTTTTAATTCAACATTGTGTACTGTTGTACCTACTGGAATATTAGCAATTGGTAATGTATTTCCAAGCTTAATATCAGCATTTTCTGAGCTAATAACTTTCATTCCAACTTTAATTCCTTTTGGAGCAAGAATATATCTTTTTTCTCCATCAGCATAATTGATTAAACAAATATTTGAACTTCTATTTGGATCGTATTCAACACTTGCTACTGTTCCTTCAATACCAAATTTATTTCTTTTAAAATCAATTATACGATATTTTCTTTTTTCTCCTCCACCTTGATGACGAACAGTTATTTTTCCTTGATTATTTCTTCCTGCTTTTTTACTAATTGGAGCAAGAAGGCTTTTTTCAGGTTTATTAGTTGTAATTTCGTCATTAATTAGAGTACTCATACCACGTCTTGCGTTTGTGGTAGGTTTATAATTTCTAATTGCCATAAATTAATTCCTCCTTAACCTAAGTTGATAGTTTGGCCTTGTTCTAATGTAACAATTGCTTTTTTCTTACGATTTGTAAGACCTGTATAACGACCAACTCTTCTTTTTCTAGGATGAACATTTATTGTTCTTATTTCTTTAACTTTTACATTAAATAATTTTTCAATTGCATCCTTAATTTCTGTTTTATTTGCTTTAACATCAACAAAGAAAGCATATTCATTTTTTTCGTTTAGTAAAGCACTTTTTTCAGTAACAACTGGTGCTTTTATAATATCTAAATATTTCATATTATTTTAATGCCTCCTTTATTTCTTCAAATGCACTATTTTCAATTAACATTTTATCTGCACTAATAATATCTAAAACACCAATTTCACTTGGTAATACAACTACTACATTTTGTAAGTTTCTTGATGCTAAAATTACGTTTTCTGTATATTCTTTAACTACTACTAATACTTTTTCATTTGTTAATTTTAATGTTTCAAGAAGTTTTAACATTTCTTTAGTTTTTGGAGTTGCAAATTTGATTTCATCAACTAATACAAGACCATTTTCTTTTGCTTTATAAATATAAGCACTCTTAACTGCTAATCTTCTTTCTTTTCTATTTTGTTTTTTATTGTAACTTCTAGGTACTGGTCCAAAGGCTATACCTCCACCAACCCATTGAACGGCTCTAATTGATCCTTGACGAGCGTTACCTGTTCCTTTTTGTTTGTATGGTTTTCTACCACCACCGCTAACTTCACTACGATTTTTAGTTTTAGCAGTTCCTTGTCTTAAAGATGCTCTAGCTAAATCAATTGCATCTTTTAATACTTTGTTATTAGGTTCTATTCCAAAAATTTCTTTATCTAAGTTAATATCTTTAATTTTTTCACCATTAATATTTAAAAGTTCTACTTTCATAATTAATTCTCCTTTCAAAACCAAACTGTTTATTCTTCAGTTGCTGAAGTTTCATTAGAATTATCTTCTAAAGCTTCTTCATTTACAACTGTTTCTTCTTTGATTTCTTCATAAGATATTAAATCAAAAGCTTCATTTTTCTTATCTGTTTTAACAGCTGTTTTAATTAAAACTAAAGATTTTTTAGCACCTGGAACACTACCTTTAACTAAAATGCAGTTTTCGTCCATGTCTACTTTGATAATTTCTAAATTTTGGATAGTTGTTTGTACATCTCCCATGTGAGATGGTAATGCTTTACCTTTTAATACTCTTTTTGGAAGCATTGTACCTAGAGATCCTACACCTCTATGATATTTTGAACCGTGTCCCATTGGTCCACGTGATTGGTTATTCTTTTTAATAACACCTTGATAACCTTTTCCTTTACTAATTCCTGTTACATCTACAACTTCACCAGCTTCAAATAAAGATGCAGTAAGTTCTTGTCCTAATGTATAACTATTAGTATCTACTCCTCTAATTTCTTTTAAGAAGCGCTTAGGAGCTGTATTTGCTTTTTTTGTATGACCCATACTAGCTTTATTACTATGTTTTTCTTTAACTGATACTGTAGCTAATTGAATTGCATTATAACCATCGTTTTCAATTGTTTTAACTTGAGTTACAACGTTTGGTTCAACTTCGATTACAGTAACTGGAACTAATTTTCCATCTTTAGAAAAAACTTGAGTCATTCCAATCTTTCTACCTAAGATTCCTTTCATATTTTTTTCTCCTTTTTTAAATTATTATTTTTTCCTTATTATTCTTTTATTTGGATATTAACACCACTTGGTAAATCTAAACGTCTTAATGCGTCTAGTGTTTCCTTACTTGGATCTTTAATATCAATTAATCTTTTGTGTGTTCTTGATTCATATTGTTCACGAGAATCTTTATATTTGTGAACTGCTCTTAAAATTGTTATTTTTTCAACTTCAGTTGGAAGTGGTACTGGTCCACTAACTTTTCCACCAGATCTTTTAACAGTTTCAACTATTCTAGCAGCTGCACTATCTAAAATTCTATGATCGTATGAACTTAATCTAACACGAACTTTAGTGTTTGACATTAATTTATCCTCCCTTCGCCTATATCTAGTATAGACTTGCTCCGCACAAATAACCCGATTTCACTAGACAACTTCGCCTGGCGTATCGACAACCTTGCACATCTTTGCAGTCATAACGTATTAATGATAACACAATAATATATGTTTTGCAAGACTTTTTTTGCATTTTTTTATACATTTTTTCCTATAAAATAAAAGAAAAATGATAATTATTAATTACCATTATATTCTATTGCTAATTCTCTTAATTTTGTATTTTTATTCTTTTCTTGTAATGATTTTAGTGATTTTATTTTTCTTATTCTTATAGTTTCTCTTGAAACACCATAAAGTGGCGCTATTTTAGTACTAGTTTTTGTCTTTCCATCATTTAACCCATACAAATCTTTTATGATATTTCTATCCATTTCTGGTAAGACTTTTAAAGCATATCTTATTCTTTTATAAATATCTTCTTGTAATGACTCTTCTTCTAACTTTTCAATTATAGATAATTCAGTTGAATCTTTTAAGCATTCATCTTTGCCGTATTCAACCATTTCATCCAATGAAACAATTTCTTTTAAATAACTTTTAAATTCTATAAGATCTTCTTTTGTAAAACCACTTAACTCAATCATTTCATCAATACTAGGATAATATCCTTTTAATTTAATAAACATCGTTAAATACTTTTTATATTGTTGTAACATTTCTTCTTTATAATATGGAAGTCTAATTATTCTAACCTTTTCACTAAGTGCTCTTGTCATTTTAGCCTTTATCCAAGTAGTAGCATATGTTGAAAAAGCTGTTTCTTTTGTTACATCAAATTTTTCTATAGCCCTTATTAACCCAAGATTTCCTTCTTGGATTAAATCTTCAAAGGGCAATCCTAAATTTAAATACTGCTTAGCAATTGACACAACTAATTTCAAATTGTGTATTATTAATTCTTGCCTTGCTTTTTTATCACCTTTATGACATTTCATAACTAGTTTTATTTGCTCTTCATTTGATAAAACAGGAATTGGTGAAATTTCTTTTAAATACTGTCTTATTATTCCACTTGCATTATAATAACTTGTTGGAAAATATCTTTGTTCTTCGTTTTCCATTTTACTTCACCTTACCAAGTTTTCTAAGAATAACACTGTAATTAGTTTCTGTTTTTCTTAAACGATAATACCCTTCTAGTTTTCTTAAAGCCTTGGATTCAACTTGTCTTATTCTTTCTCTTGTTACATTAAGTTCTTTTCCTATTTCCTCAAGTGTTCTTGCGCGGTTTCCATCTAGGCCAAATCTTAAAATAATAACTTTTTGTTCTTTAGGATTTAAAGCTTCGTTTATTGCTTCATAAAGTTCTTCTTTAACTGATATTTTATCAGCCTCTTCAATAGGAGAAGCAAAAGTTTTATCTTCGATAAAGTTTCCTAATTCATCTTCCTCATCTTCACCAATAGGAGATGATAAAGATATTGTATCAATAGAAATATTTTTAATAATTTTTAATTGTTCTTTTTTTACATCTAAAATTTTCATTAGTTCTTCATCAGAAGGAAAAATACCATATGTTTCTTCATATTTTGTTGTAAATGCCATATATTTTTTTACTCTTTCATATAAATGAACAGGTATTCTTATTGCTCTTGATTTATCTGCTGCTCCTCTTGCCACTGCTTGTCTTATCCACCATGTTGCATATGTTGAAAACTTATATCCTAAGGATGGATCAAACTTTTCTATTGCTTTTAATAAACCAAGATTTCCTTCTTGGATTAAATCTAAAAAATCCATCCCACGGTTATTATATTTTTTAGCAATTGACACAACTAATCTTAAATTATGATTTGCTAAAATCTTTCCAGCTTCTTTATCACCCTTTTTATATTTGTATGCTAAAGCTTCCGTTTCTTCTTTTGATAAAAGAGGATAATTTGCTATTTCTTTTAAATATTGTCTTACCATATCATCAGTAACATTTGAAAAATCATAATTTGTATTTACTTCTTCTTTTATTGTAAACCCAAGAGATTTTAAAGATGTTACAACATAATATAGTAATCCTTCAGGTTCAACATCATTATCATCAATGTTCATAATTATTTCTTGTAAATCATCCATTTGAATTTCATTACTTTTCAAAGTTTCTTTAACCCTTTGTAAAGTTATTCTTAATACATCTTCCTTTGTCATAAAATCCTCCCTACTAACGAGTTTTATAATCGATTATCTTTTTTCTTTTTAATGGGTGTCTTAATTTTCTTATTGCCTTTGCTTCAATTTGTCTTATTCTTTCCCTTGTTACGTTAAACATTTGTCCAACTTCTTCAAGTGTTCTTGTATTATTTGAATACATCTTTTTTTCTATTATTTTTTTATTTATTTCATCAATGTCTTTTATATCAAAAGCATTAGATACTAAATTTTGTAATTCTTCTAAAGATACTTCTAAACCAAATCTTAAAATAAGTACAAGTTGTTCTCTTGCTGTAAATGTTCTTAACAATTCTTTTAACTTTTCCTTTAAATCATTTTGTTCTGCTGCTTCAATTGGATTAACTGCGTCTTCGTCAAATACAAAATCTCCTAGTTGTGAATCATCTTCTTCTCCAACTGGAGTTTCAAGTGATACTGCATCTTGTGCTGCTTTTTTTATTTCTTGTAAAATGTTAGTATTTACCTCAAGATATTCGCATAACTCTTCATCATTTGGCCTAGTTTCATATTCATTTATATAATTTGCCATATACTTTTTATATTTATTAATTTTTTCAACCATATGAACAGGTATTCTTATTGTTCTTGCTTGATCTGCAATACTACGAGTAACTGCTTGTCTTATCCACCAAGTTGCATATGTTGAAAATTTATATCCTTTATCTACATCATATTTTTCTACTGCTCTTAATAAACCAACATTTCCCTCTTGGATTAAATCTAAAAAATCTATTCCACGATTAACATATCTTTTAGCAATTGACACAACTAATCTTAAATTGCTTTCAGCAAGTTTTTCTTTGGCATACTTGCTTCCTTCTTTAGCTTTTTTACCTAATTCTTTTTCTTTTTCGTCAGTTAAAAGTGGTATTCTTCCTATTTCTAATAAATATTGTTTTACAATATCATCTATCGGACCGTTATAACCATTTAAATTTACATCATATTTATTATTTTCAGTAATTACTATTCCTAAATTTCTTAATTCGTTACATATATAATCTAATATTTCTTCTGTAACTGTTTCACCATCAAGCGCATTAAAAATAATATCTTGTAAAAATTCCATATCAATTTCATTTTCTACCATTTTGTACTTAATATTTTTTAATACTCTTTTTAATATCATCACTTTTTCCATTCTTGTACCTCCTCTTTTTTATCTTGTTAAACCTTTTTTATTTTCTTATTTTCTTAAACTTCTTATCATTGCTAATGTTTTAGGTTTTCTTAATTTTCTTAAAGCTTTAACTTCAATTTGTCTTATTCTTTCTCTTGTTACATTAAATTCTTTCCCTACTTCTTCTAGTGTTCTTGGTTTTCCATCTTTTAAACCTAAACGAAGGTCTAGAATTCTTTGTTCTCTCGAAGTTAAATGAGACATAGCAAATTTAATTAAATAATCTTCAGCTTCTTCATCTAAAACACTATTATATGCATTATTATCAATTGACTCTTCATCAACAACAAAGTCAATTAAAGAAGTTTCTTCATCTTCCATAACTGGTTGATCAAGTGAAGTAACACTAGTAGCAGCTTTTCTAATAGCTCTTAATTTTTCTTTATCAATTTCAAAATGTTCCATTATTTCTTCATCAGATGGTCTAACTCCAAATTGTGAAAAATAAACTCCTTCATATTTTGATAATTTATTAATCATTTCTGTCATATGAACTGGTATTCTTATTACTCTAGATTGATCTGCTAATGCACGTGTAACTGCTTGTCTTATCCACCATGTTGCATATGTTGAAAACTTATAACCCTTATCTACATCAAATTTTTCAACACCTTTTATTAATCCCATATTTCCTTCTTGGATTAAATCAAGAAAAGGTATTCCACGATTAACATATCTTTTAGCAATTGACACAACTAATCTTAAGTTACTTTCAACAAGTTTATCTTTAGCATATTTACTACCTGTTTTAACTTTTTTGGCTAATTCTTGCTCTTCTTCAACAGATAAAAGTGGTATCTTTCCTATTTCTTTTAAATATGATTTTACCATATCATCTTCAACACCAACATCATTAATATCGTCGTTTATTTCTTCTTTTACTTTAATTCCTAAACCATTTAAATTTTTCACAACAAAAGATAAAATATCAGTATCAAGTTCATTACTATTTGTACAACTAAATATTATATTTTGTAATTCCTCCATTGTAAGTTCATTACTTTCTATATTTTCTTTAATAGTTTGTAAGACTTTTTTTAATAAAACTTCCCTTTTCATCCTACACTCCCCCTTAAACGCCATATATTTTACCACATTTATTAAAATTTTGCAAGTTTTATTTTTTTAAAAAGAAAAAAGTACAAAATTTGTACTTATTTTTTACTTATTATATTAAATCCTGTCATCTCTTCTGGAACAGGAAGTCCCATATAATTTAAAATAGATGGTGCGATATCTTTTAGGCTTCCATTGTAAACCTGATATGATTTATTACATATAACAAATCTTACAGGATTAGTTGTATGGGTTGTTAAAATATTACCATTGGAATCTAACATTTCTTCACAATTTCCATGATCAGCAGTAATAAATAAAGTATAGTTATTTAAACTTGCAAATTCATGTAATCTTCTTATACACATATCTACATAACTAACAGCACTTTTACAAGCTTCAAAATTACCCGTATGACCTATCATGTCAAGGTTGGCATAATTAACTAAAATGAAATCATATTTTTTACCATGTTTTACTATGTAATCTGTTACTTCTTTAGAACTCATTGGTGGGTATAAATCATAAGTTCTTACATCTTTTTTCTTTATTTCTTTTCTTGTTGTATTTTTTAAAACTATATCTTTATCACCATCAAAGAAATGATTTACATGAGGATATTTACTTGTTTCTGCAATACGAAGAGACTTTAATTTATTATTTTCAATTACTTCTCCAAATGTATTTAAAACATCATGATGAGGATAAGCATTAATACATTTTATACTTTTATCAACACTCATCATTGTAACAACTTTTAAATTATTTAATTTTTTTGTTTCAAAATGTCTAAACCTAGGATTAGTAATAGCACTAAAAAGTTGTGTTAATCTATCTGGTCTAAAATTAGCTACGATAATACTATCATCATTTTCTACAACACCTTTTTTATCAATAATTGTAGGAGTAATAAATTCATCAAAGTTTTCACGTTTGTAATTATCTTCAATTACTTTTTTATAATCTTCTTCATATGGACCAAAGTTATTAACAATTACATCATATGCAAGTTTTGTTCTTGTATAATCTTTTTCTCTATCCATTGCATAATATCTTCCTGAAACTGTAGCTAGACTTCCTATATTTAATTCTTTCATAAAGTTAGTAATTCCATCTAAATACTTTAAACAAACATTATAAGCTGTATCTCTTCCATCTAGAAAAGCATGAAGATAAAGTTTATCAACATCATACTGTTTTGCCATATCTATTAAAGCCATAATATGATTTATTGAAGAATGAATTCCTCCATCAGATAAAAGTCCCATAATATGTACTTTAGAATTATATTTTTTGGCATGTTCAAAAGCTTCAACTATAGCTTCATTACTAAAAAAATCACCGCTTGCTATTTCTTTATCAATTTTAAGAAGTGGCCCTTCCACTACTCTTCCTGCGCCAATTGTTGTATGGCCTACCTCACTATTACCCATTTGTCCTTTTGGAAGACCAACAAATTCCCCACTTGCTTCAAGTAGAGAATATGAATAGTTTTCATATATAAAATCAAGTGCAGGATGACTACTTTCTAAATAAGCATTACCATAAGAATTTTTATTTTCACCAAAACCATCAATTATTGCTAATATTACTTTTTTCATATAAACATATCATCTCCAATACAAAATACTGCATAATATGGGATATATTTTACCTTATTTTTTAAACTAAAATTTTGATTAGAAAGTCTAATAGCAAAATTTAAATTATACTTTGTCATAGTCATTCCTAAACTCTTAGACTTACTTCCCATATCTTTATTATAAATTTCAATTGGTATAATTAAACCATTTCTATTTTGAATAACTATATCGATTTCACATTTACCACCAGTCGCATGATAATTATAAACATTAAACCCATTTTGACTTAATACTGAAACAACATTATTTTCATATATTGTTTCAAGTAATTTTTCATTTGTAAGCAATCTATTAGAATTAACATTCATCTTTTTATATAAGATTCCAGAATCATTATAATATAATTTAAAATTATCTTCTTCACGACACTTACTAAGCGGAGATGTTATAGCATTAATTCTATTACTTTTAATAATTAAATGGTTTTTTTCCATATACGAAATAATATTTTCATAATCTTTTCCACGACCACCTGGTTTTACAAGTCCATATAAAAACTTTTTATTTTCCTTTAATAATTGAAAAGAAATACTATTAAAAACTTCAATACCTTTTTTTATTTCTGAATTATCACTTTCAATTAAATTGTCTTTAATATATAAAATACTTTTATCATGATAAGAAGATAAAATATTATAATCATTTTCTTTATGAAAGTTAATTATTGTACTTGGATAACCTCCAGTTATAACATAATCATTATAAACTTCAATTGCTAAAGAATGAAAAGGCATAGGTTTATTATTTCTAAAAGAATCTTCAATAAAATCTATAAGTTGTTCTTTGCCTATAAACTTTAAATACTCAGGAAATGTAACAAGATTCATCTTTTTAAGTGATATTTCTCCTGCTTTATTACCTGTTAAAAACTTTTCATTAGATGTTATCATAACGATATCATAAGAAGAATTAATAAACAATTTCTTAACAAGTTTAAATATTTTTTCATTAACATTATCAAAAACAATTAAACTTTCTTCTTTAAAAATAGTTTCAAGTGATATTGCTGATAAAGCTTTTATCAATTTTTCCAAACTTGAATTTTTTTCAAATACATAATTTAATTCTAAATTATTATTACAATCAAAATATATTGTATTTTTATACTCTTTTTTACCAAAATCTAAAATAGTATAAGTTTTCCCACATCCACTTATTCCGTACAACAACATTGGCTTTTTATTATCATCAATTTTCCATTTTAATAGTTCTTCACTAATTTTTCGTTCCATAAATTGTCCCCTTTCTACCATAATCATAACTTAATTATAATATTTGTTATAACTTTAGTCAATATAATGTAAAAAATTTAAAAAGAAAAAAGATACATTTTAATATAAATATATCTTCTTATTTAAATTATAATAAATTTTTAATTTCTTCTTCTGTTAAAGATGTAACTTTTTTAATTGTATCAATATCCATATTTTCTTTTAACATTGACCTTGCTATTTCATTAATACGATTATTAAGTTTTTCTTCCTTAATATCAAGCTGCTCTTTTTCTATATCAAGTTTTTCTTTTTTAATATCAATTTTCTCTTTTTCAACATCAAGTTTATCTCTTATTTTTTTTAATCTTTTTTCTGCTTTTTCATGTTCTTCTTTTATACAGTTATTTTCATATTCCTTAGCTAACTCGCTATCATATAAACCTATTACTTTTTCATTATTTGATATTTCTTCAAGATTATCTTTAAACATAGTTAACTTTTCATCCCCTTTAGCTATTTCTTCCAAAGACTGCTTACTTGATATACATAACATTAATAATTTTTTATCAAGTGGTGTTAAGCTTTCTTTTCTAGCCTTATTATACCATTTATTTTTTATTTTTTCTAGACTAATATGGTAAACTTCTCCAAAAGAATTATTAACTACTCCTGTTTTTGTTCTCATTTCAAATTTAAGTATCGCTTCGTTTGTTCTAAATTTTTTATAATTACTAAAATTATTAAAGTTTATTTGAATTATTCTTTTTGCCTTATATTTTTTATCACCACGTTTATATTGATCTACCATAAGTTTGTGATAATATGCATCATTTTTATTAAATAATCCATCATAATAATAACGGTTCATTTCTAAATTAATTATATTTTTTTCTATTTCTACTAGTATATCTGTTGTCATTTTTTTACTATTATAATGTTCTATACTAAGTTCATTATTTATTATAACCATATTCTTATCAATTATTTTTTAGGCATTTCTGTTATACTTGATATTAGATCAACCAAGTAATTCCTATTTTTCTTATTAGTAAGTACACTTTTAAATACAGGATCAAATGTTGCAGGAATTACTCTTTTCTTTTCTCTTATTTCTTTAATCTCTTGTTGATATGACTTTCCCATAGTTTCCTCCTTTCATTAGTTTTTTTAAAAGATAATTACCTTCTTGTCAATTATCTTACATATATAATTATACCTATCAAATTTAAAAGCACCTAAATTTTTAAGAGAAAAATTAATATTTTTTATTAAAAACCATACTAATAAAATTAAATTTAAAATTAAAAACAATAAATATCAAATTAAATAATAAATTTAAAAAAATATATGTTATATCTAAAATTAATTAATCCCTTAAGTAATAAAATTAAGGGACTTTATATTATTAAACAACAATATTTTGATAAAAAATATTGTTGTTTAAAATAGTTTTTGCTTTAATCTATATCTGTACATTTTTCTGGTGTATTCCCAATATACGCTTCACATGTTTTAGAAACAATATTTCCTTTTTTATCTTTTACAAACAAATAAAATGTATTGGTAGAGTTTGTTTTCCTATTTTTCGCACATCGTGGTTTTTCACTTTTCCAATTACAATTATTAATATTAGAATCATTATCCAACGCGCAATAACTTTCAATTGGATATGTTCCTGGTGTAATACTATAATTGTATCCACCCATTTTATAAGAAAAACTATCAATTATAGGTAGTACAATCTCACCATCAGAAGAAATTATATATGGATTAGTACTTGTTCCTTCTCCATCAATTATTCTAACTTCTGATTTTAAATATAATGT
>UMGV01069112.1_pt1 | contig 51020 bp, 77 predicted proteins | sample 1965361 | NCBI WGS metagenome assembly UMGV01 (sample SAMEA4836081, study PRJEB28245) | human gut metagenome | biome: gut microbiome; material: fecal sample | place: Denmark | collected 2008
CTATTGTTGCATATATAGATAAACAAGATAATGCATAGAAAGATTATACAGATGCAAAGAAAACAGAAATAATTAATTTTGTTGAAGATCTTTCTAATAATTTTAAAACTTATATTGATACCAGAGATAATGCAACATTAAGTGATGCAAAGAGTTATACTAATGGAGAAATTCAAAAAGTTAATAATACAATAACAACACTTGATGAAAAAGTAGAAGATTATAATAGAAATACACATGAATTGATTACAAATGTTTCAAACGGAATTATCAATGATTATAAAACAGAAATTAAAAATGTAATTGATGATGTTTCACGTAATGATACATGGTTATATAATCATATTGAGAAATATAATACAGATCTTTCTGGTAAAATTGATACTAATAATCAAACAGTAACAAAATTACTCAATGATGTTTCTGATGGTCTTTATCAAAAAATTGAGGATACTTCAGATTATTTGGAAAGCGTTATTACTGCATTAGAAACAAAACATAATGATGAAGTAAAGATAACAAATACTTCCATTATGAATTATGTTAATTCTTATAATTCAAGTACTGCTACTGCTATTAATGCTCTTAATACAAGTATTAATGATTATTGGAAAAATATAACAGATACAATTAATACTAATTTAGAAAATGTAAATACAGGTGTTTTAGGACGAATTAATGAAATATAGAAAGATTTATCTACATATATCGAAACGGCAGACAGTACATTAAAATCATTATTTGAAAATGCAGATGATGACCTTCTTGGATATATAAATGATCAAGATACAAAACTTCAAAATAATATTGATGATATTTCTACAAATATTGTTAATAAGTTTAATACCAAATGTAGTAAATTAAGTAATTTAATTGATACAACAAAAACTAAATTAAATACATCAATTAACAGTGTACATGATACATTATTCTAGAAAATAGAAAATACATCTACTGAAATCGTTGATGCATTAAATACATCAATATCTAATATTAATATTAAATTAGGTTAGGATAAATCTGAATTAATAACAAAGATTGATGATATTTCTACAAAGATTGTTGATGCGTTAAATGTTTCAATTAATGATATTAATAAGTTGCTTAAACAGAAAGATGTAGAATTAGATAACAAGATTGATACTACATACACCAAAATTATCAGAGAGATGAATGCATCTGATGGTATTTTAAATACACGTATAACTAATCTTGAAACAAAACATGTTAATGAATTAAATCAAAAAGTAGGAGATCTTACAACATTAATTACTAACACAAAAACAGAATTATCTGATCAACATACAAGAGATAACAATGCTATTATTACAAAGTATGATAAATTAACATCTGATAATAATACAGCAATTAATAATGTTAGAAAAGATTTTGAAGCAGCAGATAAAGCAATTCATACAAAATATGATAAGTTATGTAAAGATAATAAAGATGAGTTAATAAGAAAAATTGATGATATTTCTACAAAGATTGTCAATGCATTTAATACTTCTATTGGTAATGTATATGATGAATTAAAGCAAGCAGATAGTAATTTAGATATTAAATATAAAGGAATTACAGATGATATTATTACAGATTTTAATACATCAATTGGTAAGGTATACAATGAATTAAAACAAGCAGATAGTGATTTATTAAAAAAGGTTAATGATGCAAGTAATTTAATTCCAAAAGCATAGGATGACGCTGTTACAACATATGAAGCGTTGAAATATGTATGGAGTGACGGTAATAATGCTTCTGATAAATGTGTTGTAGGTGCAGGTTAGACTAATGTTGTTGTAAGAAATAATAAAGTTCAATTTGTTTTAGGTGCATGGAATAATGGAACAACAAGACTTCGTTATACTGAAATTCCAGAAACAACTACAGCACATAATGGTCTTTTATCTATTGATTCTAAATAGAAATATGATAATTATGCAAATGAGATTCAAACTATTAATCAAACTATTACTGAAGTTAAATAGGATTTAAGAACTGAAACGCAGACACGTGAGACTGAAGATCATAAGTTACAAACTAGTATTGATACAATTAATAATACTACAATACCTAATTTACATATAACTATTACAACAGAAGTTGATAATAAATATGATCCACAAATTACGGCAATTAACGGTAAGATAACAAGTGAATCTACTAAATTACAAGGTAATATAAATAATCTTAAAACAGAGTTACAAACTGATTATGACAGTAAATTAAGTGAATTGAATACTTCTATTAATAATAAAGTATATAAAGTATTAGATGGTAGAATTACAAATGAAATAAGTACTGTAAATACAAATTATAAAACAGAAGATTCTCGTTTACAAGGTGAAATAGATAAGATTAATAATACTACTATTGATAAAAAGGTTAATGACCTTAAGACGACATTAGAAGGTAAGTATGATCCAGAAATAAGTACAATCAAACAAACAATTTCTGATAATCAGTCTGATATTATTAATAATAAGTTACCAAGTTTAAAAACAACTATTGAAACAGATTATAATAAGAAAATAACGGATGAATCAAATGAACGAAAGATAACAGATTCATCATTAAAAACAGATATTGATTTATTAACAGGAAAGGTTAATACTATAAATAATCTTATCGGAACAGTAGATACAGATAATAATAAAAATATTATCGAGATGTTTAAAGATGTAAATCAATCTATTACTGATATTAAACAATCTATTGCTTAGTTAGATAACCGTATAACATCATTAGAAACATATGGTACAACAGATACTGATCTTATTAAACGTATTAAGGTTCTTGAAGAGAAATATCCGTAGATAACAATAAATTCTAATGAGATTACTAATATTAAAAATAGAATTGATAATATCATTGTTGAACATGAAAATTTATATTGACTTGAAATCTTATAATGAATCATTAAACTATGATTAAATAAATATAATGGTGATATAGAAATGAAAAGCTATATCACCATTTATTGTTTTCAGATAAATATAAAAAATATAGATTTTAATATATATGAATGTTTATGATTTACCACCTCGTAGACCAGGAGTAAACGCATGTCACACATGTCACCCATGTCCACCACCAATGCCTCCACATTGTGGTCCTCATCATGGTCCATGTCATGATCCATTCCATGATCCTTGTTGTGAACCTCCACATCATCATTGTCATCCGCCATATTAGATAATTAATCATTATAATAAAGTATGTTTTAAAAATTATGATGAAGCAGTTAGTAAATTAAAAGTAAAGAATTTACTTCCTGGTGAAATGGCATTTGCTTATTATTTTGATAAAACCGCAGATTATGGAATTAATGCTATTGCTGCTGTTGGCTCAATTAAATTAGGTGGAACTAATATTATCTATGATAATGCAGATAAAGTTCAGCAACTTATGGATAAATTGTAGGATACTGTTTCTGCAAATAATGAGAAATTTGATTCTATTAAAACCAAATTAGATATGTTAGATGATATATCTACAAAATTAGATAATATTATCAAAAATGATGCATCTAATTCATCTACTATTACAGATTCACTTGATAATATTAAAAAAGATATAGAAAATCTTAAGGATACAGATACTTCTATATTAGAAAGACTTGATACTATTGATTCTCAAGTAAATCAGGTTGGTGAATATTTGGAAGCACATGAAGAATTCGCACAGGCATTAGATGCTTCAGTGAAGAAACTTCGTGATGATGTAGATAATCTCAGACTTGATGGAAAACTTAATGAGTTAGATTAGAAGATTGACCAAACAAAACAAGACATCCTTACATAGGCTACGACAGATCATGCTAAACTTAAATCAGACTTTGAAAAGCAAATCAATGATTTATCTACTAATTACTCAAGTAGTCTTGACAATCTTAAAGTTGCAATCACTGCAGAAATTGAAGCTGCAACAACTCCTATAAAAAATAATATTTATGATTTATAGGTAAAAGACGGTGTATTAGATAAGAAAATTGATGATACAAAAGTTGAAGCTGTTACTGAATCTAAACAATATACAGATCAAAAAATTGAAGATACAATGCAGGATATTAATACTTCATTAACAAAAATGAAGAATGATATTCATGATTTATCAGATCTTATTACAGAATCAACAACAAATGCAACAAATGCACATCAAGAATTAAAAAATTATATTGATGGAATTAAAGCAGATATTACTGGTGAAAATACAACATTTAAAGGTGAAGTTACTGCAGAACTTAATTCTCAAAAGCAATTTTTGAAAGATTCAATAGAAGGATTTAAGAGTGAATATAATGCGTCAACAAATGATTCTATATAGAGAGAATGTGGAAAAGTATAGGCAAAACTTGAAGAGTTTATTAATACAGCAACTATAAAGCATTCAGCAATTGATGCAAAAATTTCTACTATTGAACAAGAACGTGAAACTTATAAAACAGAATTGGTATATTCTATAAATACTAAGATTGCTGAGTTAAATACAAATATGAGAAACTATCTTGATGACGCAATTTCTTAGGATAGAATTCATTATGATGAAATATATGCCCGTAAAGATGAAATACCATCGACAATAAGTGGTGGTAAAGGTATTGTTATTGAAAATGGAGTAGCAAATCTTACTATTGATGATAACGGTATTTTAACAATTGGTGGAAAACGTTATCAATTAAATCAGATTTAATATTTTATTAAATAAACAATTAGAAAGAGACTATTTTTCACGAATAGTCTCTTTCTTTTTAATAATAAATATAAAAAGAAATTTTAAACAAATATAAACATGGCAGGATTTATGGATAATAACAAATATGGTCATCATAATGTTCCACCTGTTGGACTTAATGGATTTAATAAGATATGTTTCACTGATTAGAAAGAAGCAGAAAATATGTTATTAAATAAGGCATTGTTACCAGGTTAGCTTACATTTGCATACTATTATGATAATGATTCAGCTAATGGTGTTAATGTCATGGCAGCAGTAGGTACATTAAAAGGTGAGAAAGACAATCATATTTTTGTTAGTTATGAAACTATAAATTAGTTAATTGACTCTATAGATGATTCTTTGGATGATTATGATACTAGCTTAATATATATTCGTAAGGAAGTTATGAATAAACTTTCTGTTTTAGAAGATGAATAGACTAAATTATCAAATAAGGTTGATAACATCTTACCAGATATGCATACAAAGTTAGAATCATTAGAATCCGCAGGAAAAGAATATACTGATACAAAAGTTAATGAATTAACTGAATATATTAATTCTTCTGTAATGGAAAAGATTAATAATTATGAAGGCACAATGTCTGATATGATATTAGATGCATCTTCTAAATTAGATAATATGCAGAAAGAATTTGAAGTAAAAGCAGAAGAAATTCTTAATAGAAGTGAAAATGTATATAATACTCTTGACGTTTCCCTTCGTAATTATGTTGATAATGAAATGTTAGGAATGCAGCAGTTTGTTCATTCAGAAACAACACAAGCAGTTATTGACATGAATGCAAAATATGCTGTTTTGAAAAAAGCAGTAGCATCTATAAATGCATCAGTTAATGATGTAGATATTAAACATAACAAAAAGGAAATAGAATTAAATAGAACTATTGTTGAAACAGCAACTCAATTAACAGAAGATTTACAGGTTGCTAATGTTTCACTTATTAATTATATTAATCAATAGTCTGAGTTATTTAATAAGAGAATTGATAAAAAGATTGATGAACTTGAATTTAATGTAAAATCTGAAAATATTGATTTAACAAATACAGTAGAAGAATATCAGCATAATATTAAAAACGATATTGCAGTATTCAATACATCTATGAGAACTTTTGTTAAATCAAGTCTTGCCACAGTTTAGACAGATGTAAATTCAAAGTATTCAGAATTAAAAACATATGTTACATCAAATGATGCATCTTTATTAAATTATGTTAATGCACTTGAAGTTGCATAGAAGACATATATCAATAAGCATGATTCTGAAATTAAATCTTGGATTGCAACTGCTAATACTTCTTTATTTAATATTGTACGTTCAACTGATAGTAAGTTAAAGGATGATATTGATGCAATGGATTCACGTCATCAAGCAATGTATCGTTCTGTAGAATCAAGACTCGATAATCTTATTGATGATATTTCAACAGATCTTAATATCCTTGTTAATGAATATAATAAGGAAATTAAAAACTTTACACGTAAACATGTAAGTGATCTTGAAAATAAACTTAAGGTTCAAAATGTAAGTCTTGTAAATTATATTGACGATAAAGCTTAGGAAGGTGTTAATGAAACTCGTTTACTCAATGCATCTCTTCGCACGCAATTAAAGAATACTGTTAATTTACTTAATACAAGCATTAATAATTCAATTCAATATACAGACGATGAAATTTCTAATTTAAAAACATATGTTGATAATGAAAATTCATCTATTATAACTTATGTTGATAATCAAGATTCAAAAGTTAAGTTATATGCTGAATTAAAAGATAAAGAAGTAAAAAATTATATTGATGAATTAGAAGAACAACTTAAGAAATATTCTAACGAAGGTAATTCTTCGGTAGTTAATTATATTAAATTAACAAAAGATAATATTGAAGAGTTTGTTAAAAAACAGGATGAAGATACATTAAAGAAAGCATATATTCATGATGATGAAATCAGAAATAATATGATTGCAGACTATAATGCATTTGTTCGTAAACAAAAAGATATTGATGCATCTTTATTAAATTATGTTAAAAATACAGATACTTCATTATTTAATTATATTAAGAATAGAGATGAGCAAATAAAGAGATGGATTGCTATTGGTGATACTTCAATTTATAATTATTTCAAGTCTATTAATACATCATTATTTAATTATGTAACAAAGAAAGATACAGATTTACAGAATACTATTGTAAATACAGGTACAAAGTTACAAAATGACATGGATGTATTCAAGACAAATATTAATTCAAAGATTGATTCTGCGAATATTAATCTTGATAATAAGATGAATTCTTATAATACTTCAATGATGTCTTATATACAGTCTAATGATGTTTCTATTATAAGTGCAGTTAACAGTAAAGATCATGATCTTGAAACAAAATTGAATAATGAAATTTCTAAAGTAAAAACACAATTAGAAACACAAGATTCATCAATTCTGAATTATGTATTAAATGCTGATTCATCAATTAAGAATAATATAGCTATTATTAATGATACTATTAATAATGAACTTAGAATTGATATTAAGAAACTTAATACAAAAATTGATGTAACTGAATCATCTATTGTTAATTATATCAATACTAATGATCATAAATTAAGTTCTTATATTGATACAGAAATTACTAAAGCTACAAATAATTGTAAAGCAAATGATTCTTCTGTTGTTAACTTTATTAAGAAAGAAGATTCATCTATTGTTAATTATGTTAATGGTACAGTTAAGTAGGATTTACTTAATATGATTAATGACACAAATACATCAATCATTAATTATGTTGCTGCGAATTCTTCATTATTTAATTACATAACAAATAATGATACATTACTTAAAGCACTTATTGAAAGTAAAGATGGTTCTATTCTTAATTCATTAACATAGGCAGATGCTTCAATTATTAATTTAATAGAAAAATACAATACAGAATTAACAAATAAAATTAATTCAAATGATTCTTCTATTAATTCAAAGGTTGATAAGTTCAATGTTTCTACATTTAGTCATTTTACATTACAAGATGCAAATATTCAAGCTAAATCTGATTTAGCAGATACATCTATTGTAAGTTATGTAGACTCACAACTTTCTGGATTTAATACAAGTATTAATCAATCAGTTTCAAATATTAATAATAAGATTGATTCTGTAAAGACTGATCTTGAAAATACTATAGAAACAAATAACACTTCTATTGTTAATTATGTTAAAGCACATGATGCTGATATTGAAAACATGATTACAACAAATAAGGAAGTTTATAACTATATTAATACACAAGATACATCTATTGTTAATTTTATTAAGAAACAAGATTCAGAACTTGATAATAAAATTGATATTGTAAACAGTAACCTTAATAATAAATTAGATACACAGAATGCAGAAATACGTCAAGAAGTTATTGATAAGGCAAATGAGGTTTATTATACATTATCAAATAAGATAACAGATTTAAGTAATACTGTACATGATAATGACACTTCTATTCTTAATTATGTTAAAGCATCTGATACTGATTTAAACAATAATTTATTACAGTTAGATACTAAACTTCATAATGAATTAGATAATAATAAGACAGAATTAAATAATACTATTAATTCAGCTATCACTGATTATGAAAATAAGAGAACAGATTTTGAAACTAATGTTAATAATGCTATAAGCGAATTTAAAACAGATGTTTCAACAAAATTCTCTTCATTCAATACAAAGCTTCATAATGAAATGAATGAGTTAATATCTAATGTTAATACAAGTATTAATGTTACAAATTCATCTACTATTAATTATCTTGAAAATGAAATTTCTAAAATTGATAATAAAGTTAATAATTAGAATTCATCATTATCAGTTGCATTTGAAAATTATAAAACTGCAACTGATACGATTCTTAATAATAAGTTAGAAACCGTTAAATCAGAACTTGATAATACAATAAAAGATAAATTCACTGAAGTTGATATTACTCTTGATAAAGCAAAAACTGAATTAATTGCAACTAATGAAATATTTAAGAATGAGATTAATAATGAGATTATTAATTTAAATACTGAAGTTGATAATAAATTAAATGATTTCAAATCATATGTTGATTCAGAAAATATCAGTCAGGATATTAAAAACGAAACACGTTATAATACTTTAAAGAATGATATTTCAACATTAGATAATCAAGTAAATACTCGTATTACTACACATGAGAAATTATGTGCAGCTGATATTGAAAATTCAAAAATTGAAATCAATAATAAAATTAATACTGCCAATTCATCATTAGTAAGTTATATTGATAAGAATGATACTGAGATTAAACAGGAATTTGCAAATAGATTAGCTGATTTAACAAATTATGTTAATACACAAGATGCCACATTAGATAGGAAGATTGATAAAGTTAATCATGATTTAACTGAAACAATTACAGATGTAGATTTACGTGCAACTACCGGTATTAATAATCTTAGAACTGATATGAATTATGAGGTAGATAGATTAGATAATAAGATTGATGCTACAGAAAGAAGTATCAGAACTGATTTTGAAACTGCAGATAATGCATTACATGAAGAAATAACAAATGTAGATCATGATATTCGTCAAGATATGAATTCTCGAGATGATAATTTACAATAGCAAATAACAGATGTTAGTAAAGATCTTAAACAATTTGTTGTTGATTCATCTAATATGATTACAAAACATATTAATAATATTTCTTCTAATATTCATGATGTTATTTCCGATACATCTGCATTAATTTGGGGTTATATTGATAATACATCTAATGCTATTGTTGATTATGTTAAAATATCTGATACATCACTTAAAAATTATTCAGATATAGAAGATAATAAATTAAAACTAAGAATTGAAAATGTTTCTTCTAAATTGATAGATGTAAGTAATGCATTAAATAGACTTATAGGTACTGATGATGTTACTACAGCTATAGATACATTTAGAGAAATTGAAGAATTCTTAAAAGCATATAGTAATAAAGATTCATTATCAGCATTATTACAAACTAATTCAGCTACTGATAAAGCATATGCAGATTCTATCTTACAACGTTTTAAAGAATATATTGAGGATTATATATTAGACGGATCTACTGATATTATCAATAAGATATATAATACATCAAATGATATTGTTCATTTCATTCAGGATGTTTCAAATAAATTTAAGTCTTATATTGATATTCAAGATGGTAAATTAGATGGAAAAATTACTGCATTAAGAACAGATCTTGATACTACAAATAGTAATATTACTGATTTAAAAGATTATGTTGATGAGCAGGATGCATCAATAAACAGAAAGATTACAACATTAACAAATACAGTAGATCAAAACAAGAAAGATATTAATCAGAAAGTTGATTTATTGAAAGATTATGTTAATAATGATGTTTCTAATAAGATCGTTGCATATGTTAATAATGTTTCAAATAACATTGTTAATTATATTGATAATACATCTAATAAGATTGTTAAATATATCAATGAAGATGTTTCTAATAAGATTGTAACTAAATTTGAAACAGAAGTTGGAAGATTAGATACTCGTATTGATAATACGTCTGATTATATTGTTCATTATTTAAATGATACATCAGATGCTATTGTTGAATATATCAAAACAAGATCAAATACGCTTAACACTAAAATTGATAATGTTTCAGATTATATTGTTCATCAATTTAATGATGTTTCAGACGGTTTATATAAGTTAATAACACTTAAGTATAATAGTTTATCATCTTCTATTGGAGACACGATTAATAAACATAATGAAGATATTTAGAATGTTCAACGATATGTTAATCAATAGATTGCAGATACAACTGATACATTAAGACAAGAAATTAAAGTTGTATAGGATAATGTAACTGAAGTAGATAGAAAATATAATGAAAAGTTTGTTACTTTATATAATAAAGATCTTAAAGATATTAATTCTTCTATCAGTAAGTTAAGACAAGATTTCGTTCAGGCTGATTATGATTCTAGTACATAGATTTATAATTATCTTAATGGCGACTTTAAAAATAGTATTACAACTGATATAAATGGCGTTAATACAACTTTAACAAATTATATTAGAGATAATAATAAAGCTGTATCAGATCTTAATACTAAAGTTGACAATACAAAGACAGAAATAATGACTCATGTTAATGCAAGTTATATTGAAGTTACTGGTAAAATCGATTCTGTTAATACAACATTAGCAAACGATATTAGTACTAAATATAATACATTAAATGATAGAATTACTTCTGTTAATAATACATTGACAGAAAAGATTAATACAAATTATAATACATTAAATGATAGAATTACTTCTGTTAACAATACATTAACAAAGAGTATTGAAACAACAAATACTACTTTACAAGGTAATATTGATTAGGTTAATACTAATCTCATTAAACGTATTGATTCATATAATTCATCATTAGCAAATTATACGGATGCTGAAGTTACTAAATTAACTACTGAAATTAATAATGTAAATTCTACATTAACTTAGAAAATAACATCAGAAATTTCTAAAACAAATCAATCTGTTAATGATCTCAAAACATATGTAGATACTACATACTGGCAAAAGATTACAAACCATGTTGATACAAAAACATCTGAGTTATCACAACAGATTAAAACATTAGAAACAACAGTTAATAATAAGTTAAATGATAGTAGTAATAGTGTCCTTAATTCATTTGAATCAAAAATTAAGCGTTATGTAGACGATCAGGATAAATTGTATGATGGTTCTGTAAATGATTTATCAACAAGATTATCAACTACTAATGCAAATCTTAAAAATCTTAAAGATCAATTTACAGCATTAACATCAGAAAATGTAGATGGTACTATTAATACATATAAGGAAGTAGAAAAATTCTTAAAGAATATTAATGATACTACAACATTAGTTTAGTTATTAGCAACTAATAAGCAAGAAGCTATTGAAGCTGCTAATCAATATACAAATACAAGTATTAATAACTTTAAGAATAATTATATTATACCATAGTTTAATTCATATAATAGTAAATTTGATGCTATTGACGGAAGTGTAAATAATATTGAATCTAAAGTTACAAAATTAACATAGCAATCAAATACTTATTTAACTGCTATCACTACTGCAACAACAACAGCATTAGGCGGTATTAAACTAGGTTATGTTGATTCTGAAAAGAATGTTGCAGTAAGACTTTCGGAACAAAAAGCATATGTTACTCTTACAGATACTGCTATTAAGAAAGCGCTTGGTTTCACACCAGCTGCACAAAATGCAAATGGAGAAGCATATACATTAGCAGTTGCAAGTGATATTAAATTAGGTGGTATTAAAACAGGATATACACCAACCGGTGCAAATGCAAGTAAGCAATTGCCTGTTTCTGTTGATACAAACGGTGCCGCATATGTAACACTTACAAATTCTGCAGTAACTGGAGCATATTCATATACATTACCAACTGCAAATCAATCTGAACTTGGTGGTATTAAAACCGGTTATATAGATAATGGTAATAACATACATGTAAAGGTTGATGGTGCAGGAAATGCATATGTAACACTTACTGAAACAGCAATTAAAGGTGGATATAGTTATACATTACCGACTGCAGGTACTTCTACACTTGGCGGTATTTGTACAGGATTTAGTAATACCGGTTCAAAAGTAAAAGTTGATATGAGTAGTAATAATGCTTATGTCGAGATTACAAAAGCTGCTATTACAAATGCGTTAGGTTATACTCCATCACAACCTGTAACAGATGCACATGGAAATCCAGTAGCTTATGTATTACCAACTGCAACTGGAAGCGCATTAGGTGGTATTAAAACTGGTTATGCTTTATCAAAGAAAGATACAACATTAAATGTACCCGTTAAAGTTGATAATAATGGAAATGCATATGTAAGTATAACATTAGCTGATTTAGAAGATATAGGTACAATAACTATTAATAACATTGGTGGAAATGTTACTACTATAATATAGTCTGATGAAGCATGGGTTACAAAATCTGCATATGACGCATTAATAGATAAAGGTACTAGGACTTATTACATTTATGAATAATAATTCATTATAAATAATTAAAGAGGTATAGAACCCAAAATTCTATACCTCTTTATTTTTATTCTATTTTTTTATTTCTTGTTCTTCGTGTTTTCTTTGGTTTATTAATACCAAAGTCTTTTTCAATTTCATCTATAAATGAATCTATTGATACTAAAGCATTAGGATCATCAATAAAAGGATCTAATTCCAAAAGAAATTGTGAAAAATCATTTCTATCACGTAAAAATGCATTTAATCCTCTTCCTGAGTCATAAACAAATTGAATTATAATATATCCATCAGGATCATTAATAAAACTAAAACCAATTGTTTGCTTTATATCAACAAATGTTTGTCCGACTCTTATAAATGATTTTAATTTTCTATTTTTAAAAAACTCTTCATTCAATTCCAAACTATCCATAATTATTCAAATAATGCATTTGCTGTTTTTACTGTTCCATCTGAATTGATGTATTTATCCATTCCTTTAAAGATTTCTGCTTCAATAGCTTTCTTCTTATCATATCCTTCATATTGTGTACCCTTAAGCAATACTTGTGATTTAAGATTCCAAAAACTTTCAGATGGAATATCACCAATCATATAATCCAATGATTCTTTATAATCTTGTATATATTCAGGAAATAATTTACTATTAAGTTCTACTAATACACGTTGCCGCATTAATCGCTCACTGAAATCAATATCATTTATATCACGCTTACATACCTTCTCAAATACTGGTTTCAATTTATATTCAGAATCTACCAAATCCTGTACAGTGTTGATACCGATTATTTCACGGACTTTCTTTTCCTTACCAGGAGTAATTCTTACTTTACGTCCATCTTTATACCAGTTATAAAATGAAGGAACACAATCTCCATCATCTCCACAGAAAATTTTATCAAGTACAACATCATTAGGATTCTGTACAGATAATTCCATTATTGTATTTGCTTGAAGTAATTGTTTAATGTATGTTTTTGACATATCTTCATTTTCAAAGAAAATATCAAAATTTGAATCTGCTGTATTGTACCATGTTTCAAATGATTCAGGAACATAAATATGTCTTTTACTTCCCTTACCTTTACCAGTTGTATTATAGACGATACAATATTGATGTGTTATAGGATTAAAATCAATCAGCTATCTAATATCAGCATCTGCACTTACTATAATAACATTGTAGTTTGGATATTTCTCAAAAACAATTTCTTTACACATTGCTGCAATATCGTCCGCTTCACAATGTTCAACTTTAGCAACATGCATAGAATTTTTTGATAAGATCTTAAGAAGATCATCAGAACATTGAAATATATTATCCCAATTAATTGACTCAGATTTCTTTCTATTTGATTTATATCCTGGATTTAAATCATCTCCTGGTAATACATCTTTACGCCATGCATGCTGTGAATCTGTTGCGATAATTACGTTTGTTGGTTTAAATATATTAAGAATTGAACATACATCCGTTGTAAATTTATACATAAATGAACGTACATCTTCAATTCTATTATAACCATTAACCTAACCATACAGACTATTCATAAATAATGATCTGAATAAAAGGTTAGACCAATCCAATACCAATAATACTTTTTTACTTTCCATTTCTCTAAAATACGAAACTCGTTTTATTTTATATAATTATTTATTAGTATTGTTTAGATAAAGTAAATTTATATATACTACATTATTGTTCAACAATCTTATACCAGTATAAATTATATTTTGATTCCTGTTGTTTAGGTTTATTTGTAAAACCTTTCACTGCTAATGCATAAGAAGCTTTAATAGTCAAATTAAATATTGGTTTTTTATAAGATTTCAAATTAGCTATATTTTCTGATACTATATTTGTAATATTAGTATCCTAAGTAATTATATGTGTTTCACTATTGTTTAAATCTATTTCATCTTCTGTATTATATAATATAGGTATATTCTTAGATGAAAAATTATCATAATTTGAACCTGTGACAACATCTATTATTCGCTCTTTATCTTTATCTTCTTCATCTTTAACTATTATCTAAACATTATAGAATGGTACTATAAAAATAGAATTTGCATATTTTGATAAGTTAACGTCTTCTTCTTTTATCTTTGATATAAGTTTGCTAATTTGTCCTTTAAATTCCTTTGTTAATTTTATATCAAAAATAGATTCCCATTTAATTAGACAACCTAATCTCTAATATAATACTATATCACATAATTTTAACGGTTGCTAATCATTTATGACATATTGATCAGTTTTCGATTTTAATTTATCATCATTTATAAACAATGTAGGCATATACTTATTATTGAAATAAACTTTCCTACAATAATCCAAATTTCCACTAGAAATAACAATATATAAATTACCAGACAGCAATTCCTAAACAGTAGGTACATATGTTCCATCATATTCTACCGTTTCTGTTCTATCTTCAATCTCTTTGTTTTTTTGTTCTCTGTCATAATTAATATATTCATAACCTATTGGCATTATAGAATAACTGTTTTCACTACTATTATCAAAAAAATATAATCCTTTATAATCGTCCTATGCTATATATGAATCGTTTAATGCCTTTAAATATTCATATCCATATTCTACAAAAATATCCTCCAATGATGCTTCATTTGCATTAGTCGCGAATACAGGATTAAGTACACACCCAGCAAACTACATTGCATTATATGTTTTATTTGTATTATTAGGATCTTTATATTTTTGAAAATGATCATAATTATAATAATAGTCATTTAACTCATTATTATCAAAATATGTCTCATTTTCCTTAACAATATATTCTTCTGCATTTATATCATGTCTATATGTACCATAATTTCTATAAAAGTCATTATTTACATGGTGTTCATCTGATGCAATATCAGCAACTTTTTTATTTTCATTATCATATGATAATCTATCATAACGTGAAAAATCAAATATATTAGTATATGTCTTTAATATTTTCTCATATTCATTATTAACAATATCTGCCATATTTATATACGTATAAATATTTATACTATTTATTAAATGTATATCAACTATTTAAACAAATAAATATTTAAATCAATTTTAATACAATTTTATTAAATGGCAACAACAAAAGATAGTAATAAACTTACAATATATAAAGGAGAAGACGAAGATTATGCATTTATTCCTTTAGATGTTAGCGAAAGTACTTATTATGACTTTACTAATAGTATTATTAAAAATGATGCATCAGTGTATATGAAAAATATAAAGCAAGATTCTGATCTTTATAATCTTATTAATAGTAGTATTATTAACGTTTCACCAATTAGAGATGATACAGATCCTACAATAAGTATAAATGATGGAACATATAATATAAATGGATATTTAGCTAATAAGATGCTGACACATATCATAAAACTATATTATATTGAAAATTTTAAATATACATTAGATGTATCACAATATACTATAGAAAATGGAGAAAATATAGATACATCAAAGAGAGGAAATACTTATATGTTTACTATTACACCAAAACTAGAAGATAATTATATTGAAAATATTACTGTTGGTTCTTCTCAAATATCTACATAACCTGGTGGAAGATCCGGTTCCGGTGGAGTTGATACAAGCATTGGAGAACAAGAAGATCCAAATATAAGCAGTCTGATGAGTCTATTAAATGCGATGTTGGAACAATTAGTACTAATAATAATCCTTTATTCATTATTAATATAAATATGTAGATTAAATATAAAAGAGAGATAGAACTTAACAATATTCTATCTCTCTTTCTTTTTATGAAAATATCATATATTTAATTTTTATTGGAATTTCATTAGGATTATATACCAATAAACTCTATAACAAATTTTTAGTTTTTAATTGTTTATCATCATCTTTACCAATTATCATATATCCGTCGCCGATTCTTAACCATAAATCATTAGATGACAAATATTCCATATATTTATATAAACCTATTACACATTCAACTGATGTATCATCATGTGAATCCACAAATTTTACATTTGTTTTATTAGGATTATTTTCCCATAAATCATTATCTTCTGAATTTCTATTTGCATCTATATACATATCAGGATCATGATATTTTATAGGTTCATCATCAAAAACTCTTTTTTCTTGTGTTGCAGGTAATCTATAAAATTCATTATTTATATTCCAATCTGTGTCATATGCAGGTATATATAAATTATCGAAACTATTTGTGAAACCGTCATTTGATGAAATATCATTTAATGGTAAATTATCATAATCTTCTATATAAGCACGTTTCTCTTCTGGTATAAGTGCATTTATCTATACAGTAGCTAATGCTTTTTCAAATAGTGTTGCTTTCTTTTTTGATATAATATTACCTTCATAGTAATTACTTAATCTTTCAATTGATACAGGAACACAAACTTCAAGCTAATCTGCTACATGATTTACCCATAATACATTTGAATCATATTCTTCATCATTTGGCCAATTAGGAATTAATACAATACCACGCATTGCCCCATTAGGATATTTTACATTTCCTATACGTCTGTTTAAATCTTCATAACAATTAGATGGTCCAACTGAATTCATCATTTTAAATATAAATTCTTTGATAGCATCTAATATTTTAACTATATCATATATATTATATAATGATAAATGTTTTGTAAAATATTTCTAATAAATCTAAGGATATTTCTATATTATAATATCATTAAATTTCTTAGAAAATATTAAAACACCATTCTATTCAAAACATGGTAGAAAGAATCTTTTAATAACATCTATTTCATAAACAAATGTATTAAAATCATCTGTTATAGTATCACTCAATTTTAAAAACTCTCTGTATATATCACAATTAATTTTATAATTATTATGTTTAGAATTATCTGTTTTATCACCTACCAATCTAGGTTTATATTTTTCTAATAAACTTATAATGAAATCTTTTGTAATAATAGGTTCAACAAAAGGTGAATCTTCAAATTCTCCAATATCCCCTTTATTATTTTCATCATTTCTTAATATAGGAATAATCTTAACATTCCTTACTATAAAATCATATCTTTCTTCTGTACTTTGAAAGTTTATATAGTCTATTTGCTTGTTAGAACTCTCTGTATCGTCATAACTTTTAATAGATATAGAAACAGGTACCTTCAATTTATTTAATTGATTCTGAACCAAATTTACAAATGTTCCGTATGTTTCTCTCACTGTCTCACTCTCTACATGAACATTACAAACCTTATTATTTTGTTTATATAAAATATCAAATCCTATATTACAATAACTTTCATAATCTTCTATAGATGAAATAATATCGCTTATTAAGAAAAACTGTGATTTATATGTTTCTCCGTATTCATTACCCTGTAAAAGATATGCAGAATGCGGTTGAAGTATTTTAGTTTCTACTGTATACTAAGTTATACCGGCAGCATGTATAGTCGATAAATCAATAGATGCAAGAATATTTCCATTTGAATCTGTTATTTGTCCTTCTGATCCAGATATATCAAATGATGTATCTTCCTCATTTATTGTTGATGTACATGCATAACCAGAATTTGCTACATTATTATTTTTTGAATATAATTGATAAAATAAATTTTTATTCTTTGTTGTTGCCATTTCTGGGATATAATTCACTTTTTATATTTATTAAAAAATGGAATCTATAACAATAATAGATTCCATTTTATTAACTATGTAATTTTTATAATTAAGCATTTCTGAAGAAACCATCGATCGTAGTATTCTTGAAATAGAAAGTAACTCTACCTTGTGTAGACACATTATTTCCATAATAATTATTATTTGTCTAACCTGGACGTAATGGATGTTGAACACCTTTTTGCTATACATTATTATGTTGTTGAGCATTAGCAGGCGTACCAGTATTAGTTGTAATAAGATCTAATAATTCTCTAATACCATCAAATCTATTAAGAATCGCATTCTCATCAAGTCTATCAAAGGAATTCTTCATTCTATCAACTGCTACTGCAATATTATTAATCTTATTAGCAAATTGCTATAATGCATTATTACGTGCTTTTTCTTTATTAATAATTTCATCATCTAATGATTTTAATGCTTTACGTGCAGCTTCAAGTTTAGTTGTATATATTTCAACTTTACTTGTAGTTACTTGTATCTATGAAGTAAATGTTTTTAACCTTGCTGTATATGTACGCATAGAACCGGAAGTAATACTCATATTTCTAATAATTTCTGGAGATGTTAATCTCTTTATATTATTAATAAACATATTTATATGAATTCCTAATTGTTTCTGACGTTGCATTTCTCTTGACAGATAAATCATTTTCTTTGCAATCTCTAAATAAAGATCCATAAATTGTGAAGTTCTCATGAAATCAATACTATCTGATGCTTTTGAAACACCTATCATTTGTCGTTGCATTTTTGTTAATACATTTCCAAAATTAGTAACTGTTGTAATAGGTTTAACTTTAGTATCAAATGTTAATTGATTTATTATTTTCCTATATACACCAACAACTTTATATACAGAAACAACAAAGTTCTATGCCATATCAGCAGATGATTTTGACGTTTTAAAATCTTTGCCAGATGTACTAAAATATGTAGCTAACTATGTTAATACAGATGTGAACTTAGATGCAACTTCATTTCCTTGTGATAAAACTTTACCCTAATCATCTGTCATTGCAGTAATTATTCTCTTAAGATTATCTACTGATGTTTTAATAGTTTTCATTACTGCATTGACTACTTTAGCGGTTGATTGAATTTTATTATATTTTTCCATATTTTCTTTTTTAGAAAGATTATTAGAAATAATAGTAATAAAATCGATAAATGCATTTGCAATGTTTTGAGATATTGTTCTTATGAATTTAGGTTGTAAACACAAATAATCTTTTGACTATGCAGTTGTACCTTTCTTATTAGATGTTAATGCTAAGAATGGTTTTAATGTATTTGAAAACTCTTTTACTGCTTTCATAATAGGATTAATAGTATTCTTTATAATATCTGCAATACTTTCTGCTTTCTCTATAAAACCTTCATTTGCAAAACTCTTTACAAGATAATTTATAAATTCTACAAACATCCTACCTACTTCTCGTGCTGCATTAGTAAATGCACCACGTTTTAATTTCTTCGTTATCGGTATTAATTTGCCATCTTTATCTTTAACATAATGATCTACATATATACCTGTTGCTAATTTAAGAATTGCATCAACATACTGGCCAACTCCTTCCATAACAGGTCCAATTGAACCACCTATTGCATTTAATGCATCTTCTGTTTTATTTCCCCAGAATGAACCATGTCGTTCAAATACTGTTACTAATTGATCTACAAAATAAGAAAATGTTGTAGCAACAGAAATTGCAGCCATTATAAAATCTATTGGTGTCACTTTAGCAAGATGTGGTACAGTATAATTACCATCTTTATCTTTCATATAATAATCTGTATATGTACCAGTTGCTAATTTCATAATAGCATCCACAAATTTACCTACACCTTCCATAATAGGCATAATAGAATCTTTCATTGCATCCATTGCCCATATCATATTAGGTTGTAATTTATTAAAAGATTTTCCTAACTAAATAATGAAATCGCCAAAACGTTCAGAAACAAATGTTGCAGATGTAGAAAATATAGAGGGATCTACCTATTCATATTCAGGTTTACCATTTTTATCATAACCTGTTACAATCTACATAGTAGAAACTTTAATAACAGTATCAACAAATTTTGATACTGCATCCATAACAGGTTCCATTACCTAACCAACAGTTGATATAGCAAACATTGCTTTAAATGACATCTTATCAAATGCATCACTTAATGACTATAAGAATATATTAAACTGAGTTGAAATTGCAGTTGCTGCCTTACTAAAATCGGTATCGGTTACTTTTCTAAATATAGGTTTCTTATTATTATCATAACCAATTATATATGTACCTGTTGCAACTTTCATCACAATATCGACAAAAGTACTAACCTATTTCATAATAGGATCCATTATCTACATTAATAATGATATTCCTAATATTGATAATGCATCAAGTTTTTCAAATCCATCACTTAAACCTTTTAAGAATTCTGTGAATCCTTTTGTAACAGCAGAAGCTGCATCTGCAAATACAGTCGCAGGTAAATGTTCATACATAGGTTTACCATTATCATCATAGCCTGCAATATAATTCATTGTTGCAACTTTCATAATAATATCAATGTAATCAGATATTGTTGTTAATATAGGGCGTAATGCCATTGAAATTATTAATGCCATTGCATATCCATTAAAATTACTAAATGCATTAACAATTGCTTGCATTGAACCAAGAACACTATTAACATCATCTTTTGATTTACCTAACATTATTTCTGAAAATGTTTGAATCATCTTTGAATCACAAATTTCTGTTATATATTTCATCTGCCTAACAGTTAATGTTAATACTCCAAACACTGCCATAATAATAGGTGCAAATGCACCAGCAGCAATTGCCTATACCATTTGTATTGGATTAGGTGCAGCAGCTTTTATTACGTCAAACATTACATTAAATAAAGTAACAGTTGTTTTACCTATTTTCTTCAGTTTTTCTTCATTATATGGTAACATTAATTCCAATGCTTTCATAAATAAAATCATTGTACCTGATACTAATGTCATTATACATGCGATCGCAGTCATAACTACTGCACCCGCAGCAATAAAAGGAAGAAGTGAAGTCATTGTACCTAATGCTGTCATTATAACACTCATAACTGCTAATAATGCAACCATTGTTCCTGCACCTAAGAATACTGCACCGTCTTTATTAAAGTCATCTATCTTTTTACATTCATATGAGAATAATAACATTGTTCCGCCAATAATATCAAGTAATGCACCTATAGCTATCATTAATGCTCCGCCTTCTGCAATCTTTTCAGAATATTTTTTAAGTTTACCGACATTATAAAGTATTAAACCCATTAAACCCATCATTATTGTCATTGTTAATGCACCTAATACAACTGCACCACCATCATTTAATTGATAAAGTTTTCTGGTCTCTATAGCAAATAATAAGCAAGCTGTACCTGTTATTAACATAACAAGTCCGATTTCCATCATTATTTTAGCACCCTATTTAATAGCAATCTTATGTTTTAAATTCATTTTACCAATTGCAAATAAAATTGCACCAAATATTGCAATAATACCTAAAACAACACCTGCACCTATTAATGCGTCATCCCACATTTTACCTATAGGAATCAATATATCTTTAGTGATTAAAGAAATGCCTAATAAAATAAACGCCATAGCTGCTGTTGCTAATATAGCGTATCCTGCTTTTTTACCATCTACTTTAGATAATATGTATGTACCAAATATAAGAGTGACAATAATGAATAATGTTATACCCATACCTATACCTGCTTCTTTACTATTCTAACCAATTGGTATTAATAAATCTTTAGTAATTAAAGCAATACCCATATAAATGACAGCTAATACCGCTGTTGCGGCTACGCCCCATAATGCATCCTTATCGTTTACTTTATTTAATAATTTAACACCAAATACTAATCCTGCAATTATTGTAAGCGTAATAACTTCACCGACTATTACATCATCTGCCTTTTTACCTATAGGAATTAATAATGTTAATGATATAATTGAAACTAATGCAAAAATTAATGATATTTTTAATAAATTAGTCGTTCCTTGTTCTATATCTTTATTTGCTTTAGCTATATATTTAACTGCAAAAATACCTAATGTAATAACTAATGAAACAACAAGTCCACCTGCTATGACATCACCTAAATGATTACCAATTGGCGCTAATAAAGTTGCAGATACCAATGCAATTATAGCAAATACACCTGCAATTTTCAACATTGCATTTGTTGATGCATTAAGATTTTTAGGATCTATACTAGATAATTTATTTACAAGATAAACTGAACCTGCAACAAATAATGTTAATATTCCTATTGACGCAATAATGGTTTTAACACTATTATTCTTTACTGTTAATGCTAATAATAATAAAGACACAGACAATGACATTACCATTAAACCAATACCAGTTAATACACCTTGGGCATATTTTAAACTTTTATCAAGTTTCTGATCTGATAAATCTTTTATTATATTCTTAAAGCCATTTACAGCAGATCTTAATATTAATAAACTGACTACTACTGTACCAATACCAACTAATTTAGTTACCAAAGATAATCCAATTAATATACCACCAATAGTTCCTATTGATATTGATAACATTTCTATAATTGTACTTGATTCTTTTACATCTTTTTTACTTAAATCCGTAACTAAATCTGTTACTGTAGTTTTCATGAATTTAATTAAATAACGAACAACTAGTACAGACTCAACTATTGTTTTAAATGATGTTACCTTTATAGTTAATGCAATGAATATAACTCCTAATAATAATGATCGCATTGCGTTATTCCATGCATCAAAAAATCCAGATATTGCATTTACCTATTCGGCATCCCAATTTTGTGATAATATAGTATTAAAGAAATTAACCAATTTCTATGCACGTTTCTCTGTTAATGAACTTACTGCGAATTTAAAATTTAATACCTGCATTTTTTTAATGTTGAATAAAACAGTTAATACCGCAACCATACTATTAACAGTTTTATATGCTTGTTCTTCTTTTGGTATTTTATTAACAAATGTTGCAAAGAAATCACCAAGTATTGTAGCAGTAACTTTATTTAATGTTCTAGCTAATTTAAAAACTGAAAATTTTTGTTTTGGATCTGCAAGTTTTACAAGTGGATCTAATATACCACCTAAATACTTTATACTTTCATCTACTTTTAAATCACCTTTAAGATATTTAGAAATTGATTTAATAAACTATCCTAATTGTCTACCTAATAACCAGCCTCTAATTGGATTTAAACTGATTTTCATTTTAAATACATTAGAGTCAACTAATTTAGATATACCACCCATTAAATCTCCTATTGGTTTAATAAGCTTTTCTATATCTTTCTATTTAGGATTTGCTTTACTGATGGTATTAATTAATGTGGTAATAAATTTACCCATTCGCTTTGCTGATTTTACGTCTAATTTGTTTATATTCTTCTATAGTTTAATCATATCTATAGCAACTAATGTAGACATTGTTTCAACAACAGCTTTTATAATACCAACACTTCTACCTACCTATTTAGAATTCTATAATGTTAGTCCCTAAATAAAATCAACAATATTCTTTGCACCTTCTGCATTTATTTCAGTCATCTTATTAATAGCTTTCAAGAAACTATCAATATTATCAAATGTATCATTATCTACTTTAAAACTTGATAAAACAGTATTTACATTTCCTATAGATGTGGCAACTTTATTTAATACGTCATTATCTATTGATTCCATTGCAACTAGTCCTTTTGACAGTTTCTCTAACTATTCTCCGACTGTTGCTGCTGATTCATCTTTAGCAGTCTCAACAATACCCTATAACAAACTTACTATAGTACTATCAGCTTTCTATTCAAGAGTTTCTTTCTTTTTCTCTTCATGCTGATTTACCATAGTATCAAGAATGTTAAAAATACCGTTAAGTGCTTCTTCAGAAGACATTTGTGCCATATCGTTTTAAATCATTTAATTTTTATTTAGCTGTTGTTTTCTTTTTCTATACAACATATTGGTTATGCTTTATCTATTTAATTGTATATATAATACCTGTAGTTTTATCATATAATGTTGAATATTCATATAAATTATTATCATCACCATCTTTAATAGGTGTTTTTATCCATTTATTATATTCAGGTAATTTATCTGCTTTTGTTAATGAATCTAATTGTAAAATATCTAATGTGTCATTTTTCATTGTTTTTACTGATTTAATAGAAACAGAATATGTAGAATCATGTGATTTATTGTTTTCTGTATTCTATTTTAAATCACAAGAATTAAATGAAAAAGTAAGGCTTAATAAAGAGCCTAATAAAATATACTTCAAACTTTTCATAATTATTTAAATTTTATTAGTTAAAATATTTAATGTAATTATTTTATATTATTTATATTAAATTATATTGCTATATAATTTAAAAATTGAAATACTTTATATATGAAGTACTTGAAAATAATCTTAAAAACTACAGATTAAACTAATCTATAGAAAGTCTATACATCATTTTAGACTTTTTGAAGAAGTAATATAATTCAATCAAATCCTTATATATCGGCTATAACTTAAATTCTTCCAACGACTTAAGGTATAACTTATTAAACATATCTTTATTAGTTATAAATAGACAATATCAATGTTTATAACTATAATAAATTAAGCAAATTTATATATTCATTTATGGTGAGAAAAAAGAAAGACAATATTGAAGATGTTGAAAAAATAAAAACACCTAAAGCTATTGGTCCATATGATATTATTTCTATGATGTGTACTAATTTTGAAGGATTCAATAAATTATCTAATACAATATTAGATAAAAATTTCTTTTTAATTAATAGAGTATTTAGTATTAAATATCCTTTACAAGGTGCATTATTTAATAAGAATACAATTAATACAGCAGATGTAATTAAATCATGGGCAATGTTTATATCTAGTAAAGAAGGATATGGACGTGTGCCTTATTTTGTTTATACAAAAGGCGCAAAAAAATCTGCTAACACATCATCAAAGACTGATAAAATAGATAAAGAATTAATTAAGGAATATTGTAAACGTTATAAAATTAATCTCAAAGATTTTGAGACATTAAAATCTTTATATTATGATGAACTTATAACAGATGTTAAACGATATGGAAAATTAATTTCAATTAAAGAACAAGAAAAAAATATTTCAAAATAAATCATAATAAACAAAAATGATGAAAAAACTAAAATAAATAAGTTATTAATTATTTATTTTTTATATAAATTAAAAAATATTATATATGTTAAAGTCCATTAAAATAAGAATATATCCTGATTCTGTTTAGAAATAGTTTATTTCTAAACAGATGGGTTGTTGTAGATTTATATATAATAAGTTATTAGATTATAAAATGACATAGTATAAAAAGAATAAACAAAATATATCATGGTCATAGTTAGGTAAATATTTAACTAATTTAAAGAAACAAGATGAATATTCCTTTTTAAATGATGTATATAATATCTGTTTACAACAATCTATAATAGATTTAATAAAAGCATATGATAATTTCTTTAAATTATATAATGGTTATCCTAAATTTAAATCTAAAAAAGATACAAAGTAGAGTTGTAGATTCTTAAATAACATATTTAATAATAAAAGAAAAATAAATGGTAATAGAATAACATTAATAAAATAGTTAAAAAATATTTTATTTAAATGTTCAAAGAAAGATGAAATATATTTAAATCATAATCAAAATAAAATACATTCTGTTACACTTACTAAAACATCTACAAATAAATATTATCTTTCTATTTGTATTAATTATGATATAATTTATAAGTAGAAATTAGATAGTGTGATTGGTTTAGATTTAGGAATAAAAGATTTTATTGTAGATTCAAATGGAAATCAATATAAAAATAAACATTTCTACAAAAACAAAGAAAGAAAATTAAAGAAATTAAATAAACAACTTTCTAGAAAATAGAATGGAAGTAATAATAGAAATAAGTTAAGAATTAAATTAGCGAAAGTTTATGAAAAAATAAAGAATTAGAGATTAAATTATTTACATCAAATTACTTCAAAACTAGTTAACGATAACCAAGTTATCTGTATTGAAGATTTGAATGTAAAAGGTATGATGTCTAATCATAAATTAGCTAAATCTATTCAAGATATAAGTTTATATGAATTTAGACGTTAGCTTGAATATAAATGTCGATGGTATGGTAGAGATTTAGTTATAATAGATAGATTTTATCCTTCTTCTAAAATATGTCATAACTGCGGACATATTTATAAAGATTTGAAATTAAGTGAAAGAGAATGGATATGTCCAAATTGCGGTAAATTAATTGATAGAGATTACAATGCATCATTAAATATTTTAGATGAAGGATTAAAACAAATAAATTTATAAGTAATATAATATTAAATAGGGTTGAGTTTACCCGAATTTACGCTTGCGGAGATACCAACTATGGATGACTAAATCATTTAATAAATGATTACACTAAAAAGTAGTGTATCTATGAAACAAGAAACACAGGTTTTTAATAAAATTTAAATTGAAAACAAAAGCTATGAAAATTTATCCACAAAATTTAGTGAAGTCAATACAAACAATAATTGACTCAGGTAAAGTAGAAATTTCTACATTCAATTCATATGATGAATTTATTCCAGAAATTAATTCATGTGAAATTCATATAAAGTTTACAAAGAATTCAAAAGGTGATCGCGATCCTATTATTATGATTAATAATAGTAATATTACATCCCAATTCATCAATAGTTGGAGAACATCTGCTCCAGGTAAATTTATGTGTAAAGATTATCGTAAAGATAAAAAAGATTTTATTGGTAATACTTTATATCATGTAGTTAAATTTACATTAGATGGTGTTAAGATGCAAATGATGGTAAGACTTCTTACAGAAATTACAGAAGATTGTACAGAATCTGATAGAAAAGAACTTATTAATGAATATGGTGATTTATCTATTAGTGGTAAGATCTTTTCTATTATTAAGATAATGCCTGATGATGGTAGAAATGGATGGAATTGTTGGGATCGTTATAAATCACGTGATAATAATTACATTATTAATCTATATGAAACAAATTCGGCTTATATTGATGAAGCAAACGATGACAATGACAATAATGAATGTGATGAAGATTCAAATGAATCTGAACCATTGTTTTAATAATGATTAAGAATATAACACAAATAGGAAATAAACCTGTTAGCTTTATAAAGGAATTTATTAATAATTGTACAATAGAAGAAAAAATAGATACTCATTATGTCATTGTTGAGATAACATCTAAACAAACTATAACAATTAAAAAAGCAACTGGAAAAGTCGTTGATAGAGTTGATATGATACTTAATAGTATGTGGAGCCAACTTGTAACTGATTGGAATTTTATTAAACTTGCAAATCAAGATTTATTTAAAGAACATGTAGGTTATAATATATCAATGTTTTACTTTCCTAGTAATAAACCTTTATTAACAGAATATCCTAATAATATTAAATATCTTATAGATAGAATTACATATAATGATGAAAATATCAATCCTGATTCATTTATTAATAAAATCAGATTAAAAGATAAATTTAATATATCGATTAAACATAATTTAAAAAAATTGTTAAATAATGATAATGTATTAAACCTTATTCAAAATATTAATGGTGATACAAAACTTCATTATGATTATAATAATTTATTTTATGAGTTAATAGATAAATCTGACATATTAGCAAAAGAACCTGAAGGATATATATTTAAATGGAAGAAAAATCTTTATCAACTTATATTTAATAACAGAGAACGTATAAATCCAGAGAAAACACAATATGAATATTTATTATGTGATTTTGTTTCTTACTGTAAAAGTATAAAATATAAAGATAAGATTCATCATAGTTATGTAAAAACAGTATGTGCATTATTTAATGATTATATAATAAATTGGGAAGAACAGAATCATAATATTGAAAATAATATAGATATAAATAGTATTCAATCACCAACATTAGGAACATCATTTGATATGGGATATGAATATATACCTGATATTATAACAATGAATTTATGTAAATCCAATGAATTATATAAAAGTATATTTAAAGTATTATTGGCAAATCTTAGAAGAGGTAAAGATAATAGTAAATGTATATACATGAATAAGAAGCAAGTAGATGATTGGAATATTATAATGAAAAATATTAAGGTAAGAACTTTAACAATTTAAGTATATAATAAATATATAAAGTTAAATGATAAATTAGGTTATGACTAGAATTATTTATAATATTACAAGTACGCATGTAAATCCAGAAATTCCTGGTGACAATATATAGATATGTAATGAAAAACCAGTTAAAGTTGAGAAAATTCCTGGTTGGATGCATATAGATCCTATTAATACATAGATAGATTTAGAATCAGTTGCATATCAATTATCTGATTATAAATTTACACCTGGATTTACTGTAACAGTAGATGATTTACTTCATCCTAAACCATTAGATTATGAAGCAACACCTAAATTTAAATAATAAGAAAAGAGGAATAACAAATGATGTTATTCCTCTTTATTTTTATAGTGACAAATTTATATTCATTAAATCGAATAATTTATTTAATTGATCTGTTGTTTGAACTTCTACAGAAGCAACAGTTTCCATATCATCATTTTGAATAATACAATTCCAATCTCTACCTACCATATTAGTATGACCATTATTAATTGTTATTGTAAATGTATGATTAATAGGGCCTACTGTTTTTGTGAAAACGTCCATAGATTCAAAATCGCCAAATCCACTATCATAATCATATTCAAAATTATGAAAGATTAATAAATCTTTTGTTATATCCATTTTAAAATATATTTTTTTAATTAAATATCTTCTTCATATGTATCATCATCCTCATCATCATGATTTGTTAATTTATCATATGAATCCATAATAGCTTTTAATAGCTCTGTTTTTCCCTTCTGTAATATATTGTTCATCATAATGCCAGGATTGACCAGCATTTCTTGAATTACAAAAAGTTCCATTCAATAAAGCTAATGTATTAATAAAAGAACACCACTCTATTGTAGCCTCTGCAAATACTTATTCCAATTATATAAAATAATTTCTGTAATTTTGATGAAATCCTTATTAAGTTTACCTTTAAGTATTCTTGTAGTTTCATCTTCATCATAATCATCAAATACACCATAATCACCCATAGAACCTATAACAGGAATATGCATAGGAATTAATGGACTTTCCAAATAACAAGGAATATTTGAAATATTCTTATTTTTCTTACAAATAATAGCAACTGTTGTTTCACCTCGTTTTATAGGAACTCGTGAAAAAAATCCGGATACACAAAAATCACCCATTTTAACCTATGTTTTTAATATAATTATTTAACATATCAGTCCATTTTTCATTATCTGCAATATTACAGATATATCGTATTGCACCAGAAAAACAATTTTCTAATGTATTAAATGGCAAATAAGATTCTCCTTCATTAACATGTTTTTCCCATAGCTGGTTTGCAACAGTGCTTACAGGAATAATAATATATGTCCATTCCTTATTTTCTTTATTATATGTTGGTTGAATGATAAAACCTATATGTTTTTCAAACCAATCAATAACTTCAAAAATAGTAGGTGCTGGAATCCAATTTGCAGATGGATATGTAATACCCCAATCAGAATTATGTAGTTCCAAATCTCCTGTATGCCATACACGTTCAGCTGTTGGATTTTTAGGATCTCCTTTAACTGCTTTAATACCTACAGGTGTCTTTAAATATAAATCTTCAGTATATTCATCAAATCCTAATTTATTAAGAATTACTGATAAATTAAAATCAACATGTTTCATTATCTTTAAATATTTATGTCATCTGAATTTAATAATACATTTCTTTTATTATCATCAAGAATAAACCGTGCATTAATATACAATAATTCATTCTTTAATTTTTTAACATCTTTTTTAGATACATTTTCAAATATCAAAAAATTATATGATGGAAAATATTCTAATAACTCTCCATAAATATTTTTTAATTGTAACATATTACCAAAACGCTCAAAATTATTATAATAACGTTCATGTGGAATTAGTTTATTATTACAAATATTTTCTACTAATTCTATAATTTCATCACATTTTTCAAATAACCTTAATATATCATCATTTTTATCACTATTATGATATTCAGGTTTCTTTGAATATAAATTCCACATATGGCTAAATATATAACGATATATAGAAAATCTATTATTATAAAATGTTAAATCAATTCTTTCCATTTATCTATTTTATTAATACAAAGATACACATTTATTTTTAAATATAAAAATTTAACGTGTACGCATTAATTCAAAATATTGGTCAATTAACTTATTAATTAAACGTTCATATGTAAATCCATAAGGATTATTTGGACCAAATACTTTTAAATCTGTAGGTGATATTGCATATTGTAATTTTGTATCACCTAGTTTTACTTTATTAATATTCTCTTCTGTTAACTGAACATCACTTATATAAGTGAATAATCGTATAATATAAGATTTAAATACAGGTGATAAAAAAATCTCCGCATATAGGTATGGTGTCGATGGTGAATTCAATTTATATACATATGTTTTACCTGCCAAGTCATCATATGTAAATAACCATTGTAATGGATATACATCTTCAAATTCTGGTAATATATCTATATCCGAAACTGATTTGGTTACAATTTCCGGATCTACTTTTGGTTTATTATTATTTAATAGTTTATCTAATATTTCCATATAATTATTCTATAATTTTTAAATCATCTGGTATATAACAATCACTACCTAGATATTTGATATATTCTTTAACTGGTTTCTTTACCTTTTTCCAATATGGTAATTTATCATCTTTACTTTGATAATATATATAACTATCAAAATATGTTATTTCTTCTATCTTTCCGTTATGTTCAACTTTACATACTTTATAGTTATCTTCATCAAAATAACTTGCAAGATCCATCCATACCAATAAATCTTCTAATATCATTATAGACAATGGTGAAGTATTATATGTAGTAGAATTTTTCTTTTCATATATAATATTTCCATTATTATCTTTCAATACTGTTAATCCTTTATAATCACCTGTAATTTGCCAATTAGGATTATCAATAAAATATTGTAATAGAAATTCTAATGGTTTTCTTTCTTCAGGAATTATAGAATAATCTATTGATAAATTATATTCACTAAACTTTAAATTATCTGCTATACATTGTCTTATATCAATTACTAAACGTTTTCTTTGTTCTTTATTAAAATTATCAAATTCATATTTTGCTATATTTAATGCATGTTGGTGTGCAGCAATAGTATGTCTACCTATTGCATATCTATATGACATCCATACTAAATCTTCATGATATGCATTTAAATATTCGTCTTTCTATTTTTTCATATAAAATTAAAAAGTCTGTTTATATTTTATACAATATAAACAGACTTTAGTTTTATTATTTACTAGTTAATATCTTATCAATCATACCTTTTGTTCCATATGATTTAGCCTCTTCTGAACTCATCCAAAAATCTCTATCAGCATCTTTCTTAATTCGTGAAAGTGTTTGACCTGAATGTGTAGATATAATATCATATAATTCATTCTTAAGTCTATTAACTTCTTTGCATGTAATCTCAATATCACTAGCTTGTGTATGTGGTCCTGTAGACGACATTGGCTGGTGGATCATCACACGTGAATGTTTCAATGCACATCGCTTTCCTTCTGCACCTGCACATAACAAGATACTCGCCATACTTGCTGCCATTCCAGCACAAATAGTTGAAACATCTGGTCGTATAAGTTGCATCGTATCATAAATCTCAAGACCTGAATAAACATCGCCACCTGGAGAATTTATATATAGATATATATCTGCTTTTTTATCTGTTGTATCAAGATACAACAATTGAGATGTAATAATATTTGCACTATCTGATGTTACTGGATTACCAAGAAAAATAATTCTATCCATCATTAATCTTGAAAAAACATCCATCTGTGAAACATTCAGTTGACGCTCTTCAAGAATTGTAGGATTCTGATAACCATTATAAACACCAGATTTATTGATATAATCATGTAAGTATAAACTACTTACACCATTTGAAATCATAAACTTTTCAAAATCTGTTTTTACCATATATTTTTATATTTCTTTCTAAAACAATTTTTCAATAATGATGTTACGTGAATATTAGGGTAATCACAAGGATTCGTTTCTGTATACATATCAGGATAACAATCTAATATAAATTTAACAACACCTTGTGACCTTGAAATTCCTGCGGAACAATGAACATAAATATCTTTACCTAAATTTCGTTCAATGAAATTAAATAATTCATATGCTTGTTCATCCGTTAACCCTTTAATTGATTTAGCATATTCAGCATCCTCTTCTGAAATATCATTTCCATATGCATATGTTAAATCATAATCAGTAATATCATAAAAATCTAAATTAATAACATTTTCTGCTGAATTAAATATATGATATTCATCTGAAACATTTGGTTCACATATAGAAATTATAGCTACATCATTTGGTAAAGTGTGATTATTCCAATTATTATTTTCCATTAATTTTTTAAATCCATTGAAGGATTCACACCATATCTTCATAGCTCTTTTATTTGTCTTTCAATTAACGTACATTCATCCTGATATTCCTTTACAGTTTCTAATATATTATTAATCTGCTTTTTCTTTTTATCCAATTTCCGATTCAAATGTCTAATAATAAGTTTTTTAATATCTACATAATCAGAAAAAATATTTAAAACTGCATTTCTAAATTGAATTGCGCACCTTGAAATTTCAGATATTTTTGTGTCTGTAATATCACAACAAAATATATATGGTAACTTATCATTTAATTCATCACATGTTGACATAAATTCAGATATACAACGTGATAATGTTAACTGTAATGTAGAAGGTTCATATGTTTTTGATTCATTATCATCTATAATATTATCAAAGAAATCATTAAGTGGATAAAAAATATCTAAACATAAATCTTCTGGATCATATATATAATCTCCTAATGTTATATTATAATCTATATAATAATCAGGAATATTTGTTAATATATCACAATTATAACTACCAAATATATCTAATAAAATTTTTGGATACCTTTCAGTTCCTTCTGTTTTACATAAATCAGAAAACTGTTTATATAAAGTTTTTAAATCATCATAACTTACCATAATTTACTTCAATTTATCTTTAAGATTAATTAATGTATTATTTACATTCATTGTAAAATTAAAAATTGCATCTTTTGCACATTTATTAATATAATTATACAAATCTGTTTTTGTAATAAAATCCATAGATGCTTCTGAATTCATCCATGACTTTGTGATAACTGCATCATGATTGTTTATAAATTTATATTCAATATGATCCCAATTATCACCATATAATCTGAATTCATCATAATTTATCCACACTCTATTCATTTTAATCTCTACTGACTTTAACATGATATATGTTTCATCAAAATCAAAATAGTTAGCATCATATGAATATAAATTATCGCATTGTGTTATTTTTCGATAAAAAATACAATTAACAGGTCTTATTACTTTACCAGTATCAATATAATTATGAAAAATATAATCTCTTAATTCTATATTGGACTTTGATGAAAAATCAGTAACAGGACATTCATTTGCAATATAGCCTAAACGATATAATGGTATATATCTAATATCTTCATTATTTACATTCAAATAACGTCTTTTTACTAGTTTAAATGTATATGTATTTTTACCTATCTGAATTGTTACTTCTTCTTTTGCACAAAAATCTTGATATGTATGTAATTTATTAAGTAGCAACTTTATATAATTAGTTACCATTTCATTTCCAAGATTATCTATAGGAATTTCATAATATTCGTATTTCATATAATTGATTTAATTTAATAATTAAACAAAAATAAAGATTAAGCATCTGCAAATGCTTATTTACTTGTTATTTGATGAAACTGATAACAATAGTCGTGAAACTGCCATCAAACACATTGCATGAATGTATGTAATCTTTGGAAGACCAAAAACAAATGGCATTACATAATTCCAACAAATCATAAAAAAGATTGCGCCAATTATAATACAAATAATTGAAATAATTACAATCCCTATACGTTCAAAAAAATGTTCTTTCATATTACTTATTATTTTTGATTACTATTTGTTTTGTTACTTATTAAACAATATAAAATAGAAGATATAATTTCTCTTTTATAATGTTTTTTAGCATATCTACCTTTTGATTTAACTAAGGTCTCTTGTTCCATTTTTAACATTATTGTAATAATTTATTAAATCTGCTTTCATTTCTTTACGAAACTGAGTATCTCTCTTTCTATTTCTAATTACTCGATATTCTGCAATTTCACAATTATATCGTTTCCATTTATTTAAAATAGAACGTTTATATTTAGGTTTAATTTTACCTTCATTGTTATGCATATAATCATACGCAGCCTGTTCTTTAAAATTATTACTCATTGTATCTATATATAATTTTAGTAATGTCAGAAAAAGAAAAAATTAAACTTCATAAATTTGCGTTTCAAAAATTTGCTGCTACTTACCAAATCTACAAATATGAAGTTTAATCATTTGTATTAATCTAAACTGCAGAAAAATTATTATAGTATAAGTTTCATTGTAATTGAACTTTACAACTATAGTGATAATCCACTTATACCCTCTTTTACTCTAAAGACTTTTATATGCAACTTTTACATATGTAATTTATCTACATAGTGTTTACATTAAAGTTACTTTATTTCATCATGCTTTTATAACCATATTCACAACCCTCTGTATATCACCGATTCATTTCTTTTCATATAGAAATCAGGGTCTTTAAGCCTCACTGTCATTGGCTATAACTATTATCCTCAAGCACTACCAGATAAAGTCTTTTTGTTTTTATGGTGCATCTCTCATGCCTCCTTTTATCATAAAACAAACAAAACTAGTAAGACAAATAACGTTTCTTACAACTCCTACGAATTTAACTCCAAAATTAAGATACATCTCTTAATATTAAATTGGACACTTAAATTAAGTGGATAAAGTTATACGACTTGAAAATATAATCACTAAAAGAATGATAATATTTTCTCAGACTTTATCATAAACGATTCACTAAATTCTTTTATGGAACTTATTTCTAATTAAATGAGGACTCATTTAAAATAGGTTCTCCCGAAACATGCGGTTTATCCATACTCATTTAAAACTTTAAATAAGCGTTGTTTATGGCACTCATCAGAATTTATTATGTATTAACATTTATAATAGTATAATGAAATCTAAACAAAATTATTTAGTTTCAAATTCTTGCTTCATTCTATCATTACTTTTAATTAATTCATCCATAGTTAGATAGTCCACAAGCGTAAATTCGGATGTACTGCACCCTATTATTAACACATTATTTGTATTAAATCATCTATATATTCTAGAGATTTAAATACAAATAGTTTATATTAATTAAGAAAAAATTTCAAAGAACACTTTGTTTTTAATAACAATACAAAGATACACATTATTTTTGAATTAAAAAAATATATTGAAGAAAAAATCAATATTTTTATTGAACCCATGCAGATGCATATCCATTTTCTACCTTTATAATAAGGACTTCGCCATTCAACCATGTATGTTCAAGATCATAACCTTCATCTTCACTTTGCATATCTTTATAATTAGTAAGAATAAAGTTTGTAATCTCTTCAATACTTCCCTTATGATATTCAGAGGTATTCAATAATTTCAAATAATCAACATACTCTCTTGCATTCTTCATACAAGAATCAATATCCTTAAAACATGTGGTATCTATATATTCATTATTTCTATTAATAATAGATGCAACAACACCATTAGCTAACAATTTAGAGATATTAGTAATATCCTCAAGTTTTTCGAGTTTTTCGAATTCATATTTTAACATATGTTCTGAATTACTATCTCTATAACGTTTAATATTAAAAACTACAGAATTCCATGTATCTACCCATGTTTTAATTGCATTTTCAATATGTCCGCCAAAATCATTATCACCAAATTCAAAGGTAATCATGAAACTCTTATCAATAATATTATTATCACTAAGTTCATATGGATCACCTTTAAATTTATGTCCTTGATATAAACCATCTAAATAAGCAGTTGATATAAGATTATTAATATCTGACATTAAAGAATGTATAAATGTTTCTTTTTTATCCTCTGATATATCATCAAATACAATAGATGTATTAATAATAGCTTCTATGTGCTTCTTGTTATCTTTAATATATTGATTTGCAAAATCAACAAACTTCTTTCCGTATACATCAATATTCATCTTATTTACATCTTCTGCTAAAGTTTCATGAAGATTTTCTAATTCTTTCTTTATATCTACTTTTTCCATAATAAATTTTATTTAAATATTACATTGTTCCGTCATTTGGCTGCAAACACATAATACCATGTTCTCTCCACATTTTTACTACTTTAGAAGAATCTTCCAAAACAAATAATACATTATAATATGGTTCAATAAATGTTTTATATAGGTTATACTTACAATCTGGACCCTTTGTAAAATTCTTGTATGGTCTCATAATAACCATATCTACATCGCCATCCAAATTATTTTTTAACCATGTTTCAGTTGCTTTTCGTATATCTGGTGTATCTTCTCTACCTGTTAAAATAATAACTTTTACATTATCATCTTTAATATACTTATTAACTAACTTACAAATTTGTTCACATGGTACATCATTTGCCATTGTATCAGAAGCGCCATTACCATAAAATGGTCTACCTTGTAAATTAAAACAAAGTGTTGCATCCATATCTACAAGAATACAATCTTTCTTATCCTTATCATATGGAACAAAACTGTTATATTGCTTCTTATTAAGCTCTGTTGCAATAAAATTTCGATATTGTCTATATGTTCTTTTAATAACAGATTCTCCAATTGGATTTGTTCTCATTGAATCTCGTCTAATACACTCTTCAACTGAAACATCAAAGAAATCTTTAAATACAAGTTCATATTGATATTTAGTATGTGTATTATTATAATTATCAATTCTATCCTGCATTTCTTTCCATCCCTTTGGATTAAGGTTCATATTATCCATAATAATATTTAAACCGTTTTCCATTGATGATTTAAAAAATGCATCTGTCATTTCTTTAATAATGTTTAATTTTTCTCTTTTCTCTACCCAATACTGTCCAAACATATTTCTAAGAGAATCCCAATTAATTCTAATTCGTTCTGTTGGTTTTTCTTTTGCCCAATGTTCTGCATAAGTTGACTTTCCAGAAGCTTGAATTCCTCTTGTTAATATAATTTCTCTTTTTTCCATTATTTTTTTATTTCTATTTAAAATTCATAACCAATACCAATATACCAATTGTATTTTGTATATGTACCTTGGATATTTACATGATTAATATTAAATACTACAGCTGCACCATAATCAAGTCCTTCTACTTTTTCATCGATATTAAACTTATTATGAATACCATTACGGTCACAACTCCAATTATAACCATCTGTTGTACCAGTTGCATCATATGCATAACCTACCATAGGAATAATTCGTAGCCAATTGGTTACAGGAACCTGATAACCAAGATGACATGTTATCGCTTTATCATCATCCCAAACATCTACATTTGCATCACTTCCATGCATGCTAGGTCAACCGCCAAAATCAGCATATACACCTTTAATAGTTGTACTTACCAAAAATTCCTGTAAACCAAGATCCTGCGAACAACCAATACCTCCAAAATGTATAGCCATATTAAATGTATTATTTGCTTTCTTAAATACATCTTTATATGAATTCTGTGCCATAACATTATTAACACATACAAATGAAAGCAATACAGTCAGCATTATAATAATTTTCTTCATAATTTTTATTTTTAATAATTAAACTTATTATTCTTTATTTACAATACAAAGATACATATATTTTCCTAAATAAAAAATATAAATTTAATTATTTTCCTAAAAATTATTCATTATCCATAGACATTCATATAGTTGCATTTCTCATACAATCTAAATAACCTTTTGTATATAATGATTTCATATGTTCATGTAACTTCTTTAATTTATCCGGTATATCTGTTTCTATATCTTCTGAAATTTTATCATCACCAAATAAAGATATAAGTGAAACTCTTGATTTATAATCAGCAATATTTTTTAATTTTTCTATATTCATATTTTAAATCATTATAAATTAGTCAAGACTAAACCTAAACAATATTCATTATTAATATCACAAATAAATTTATTAAGTTGACCTTTTAATATTTCAGCGTTTATTTCAAATTCTTCTAACATCTCTTTTTCTTTCTTTATAGTATTAATATCTATTTCTTTCAAATAACTATAAGTATCTTTAGTTTTAAAATTAATATTAGATATTGTATCATTTCTGATAGAATTTATAATTAACATTACAGATAACTCATATGTATTTTCATTTAATGCTGAACCATGATAACCACATATACCTTTATTTTTCAATTCAAAAAATACAGGGCCATAACAGTATTTTCCTTCATGTACAATAGTTCTCAATGATTCTAAACCAAATGTTTTACATATATTAAATTTCTTATCAAGATAATCATTAAATAATTTATTAATAAACATCATCTGATATGAAATAAATGTATCAGCATTTAATTCTAATTTAAAATGTGTCTTATCTAAAATATCATACATTAAATCTTGTATATTCATATCACCTAATTCTTCTTTATATAAAGATGATAAACACATATATAATCTATGTAATGTTTCTTTAATATCATAATTAATATGAACATTTTTCAATTTATCTTCATAATAATTTAGAATTGATTTATTAATTAATGTTGTTGCATTATCAATAAAATATTTCCTATTTTCATCATATGTCATATAATTTAAAAAAAATTATTTTTCTTTCATTCTTCTTAAGATATGTTTAGGTTCTGTATAATAAAAATAATCTTTTGTATCATCACTAATGATATTAAGATTGTATAATGCCTGTGAAAACCTTATATCTTTATATGTAGTGAGATATTTCTTCAGTATATCTAATATTTCCATATTATACTTATATCTCTCAAATGTTTCTTTATCTTCCATTTAAAATAACGGATTAATTTTTACTTCATCTGTTTTAGAATATTCAGTTACATTTAATTTCAATGTTTCATTTAACCATTCTGCGATTAAATGTCTATGACAAAATTCATCTGGTTTTTCAAAACAACATAATGCACAGTCATTTCCATTAGATATAAATTTAATTCTATCTACAAATATAGATGGATCTTTAAATAAAGATAAAACTTCATTTTTAAATACTTTTATTATAATAAATTATAAACATTATAATTTATATAAATACAATTAAACTTGTATTCGAATAAAAGCTAGAAAACTATAGATTGAATGAATCTATAGAAAGTCGATATTTAAGTTTCGACTTTTTGAAGAAGTAATATAATTCAATCAAATCTTTGTATGTAGGCTGTAACTTAAATTCTTCCAACGACTTAAGATACAACTTATTAAACATACTCAAATTTGGTCTCACTATATTCTTTTTAATATCTTTTGTTTTACTTATATACTAATTATAAAATTCATATCCTCGTCTTCCAATCTCTATTGAAGCTAATACCATATCCGGTAAATTTAGATTCCTGTATAAGAAATTTCCTATAAAACTAGAATACTCTGATTTTACCTTCAATAATTTAATATTATGAATATTACATCTCTTAGTTAAATTATTCACAAATGTATTCCTACACCATGAATTATTAACTAATTTATTAAATCTCTTACCTAATTCCTTATCTGAAGATTTAATATTTAAATCCTCAATAGAAATAATCTAACATTTATAATATATAGATTTATTAACTATATTCTTTACAATTTGTAACGTCTCAAAATTACGTTTATCAGAAATATATTTTCTCTCATTAGAATCAGTTGAATATCCTTTATTCTTTAAACTAAAATCTTTATCGTTTAATTTTTTAATTGAGTAAACGCCGGTTTTGATAACATTAAATTCACTTTCTGATTTCCAATCAACGATTGACCATCCAATATAATTAGGATTCAAATCTAATGCAAGAACTCTATTTTTTATAAACTTAGTTTCATAATTATAAATATCAGTTTCTTCAAATATTATATAGATATATTCTAAATCTAATTTATATGCAATCTTTATTTCTTTTCTTTCTTGTTTTTGATATAACTTAGATAGTATTTGTTTCCGTTTATTTAATCCTATAAGTTGTAAATTTATTTTAATTAACTTATTAGGTTTAAAGATAATATTTTCTAAATCTTGTTCTATATGGAATTTTCTGTTTCCTTTAACTGATTTATTAATTACTTCACCTATTGAATATATTGCTGATAAACGTTTTGATTTAAACTATTCCTTTGAAATATTATTTTTTAATCTCTAAAAATAATTCTTCTTACCACCAAATATTACTTTATCGACTTTAGGTATATCATAAAAACTACATTGAATAAACCAACTATCCAATAAATTTATATTATTTAATGTTTTTATTTGCTATTTTATATCTTTCTAAGATTTACCTTCATGTATTCTATTATATACAAAATGCTATACAGAACTATATTGATTCATATAATTCCGTATAATATCTAATGACTTATCATCTGTCTGATATTTAATCTTCAATACTTGCATTTTGTAACTTTTATAATCTTTATAATATTTATCTAAATTATTTTTAAAAATTATTCATTTTTAATTATTTTTTCTATTTCTTTTAATTCTTTTCTTCTATTAGAATATAATTTAGTATAATAATTGTGTATAATAGAAATTAAATCTTCAACTAATTCTGTTTTATAATCATTATTTGTATCTTCATTATTATCTAATACAATAATTACTGTTCCATGATTTTCAAACATAGTTTTAAAATAATTAAATCCAAATCTTGTTAATCTATCTTTAAATGCTATATATACTTTATTAATCTATTCATTATCAATATCATGAATTAATCTAGATAATTCTTTTCTATCTTCATTTAAACCTGATGCTATTTCTGCATATATATCATCTACTTTAATACCATTAGAAATCATATATGATTTAATTAATTCAATCTAATTATCTAATGACTATTTCTAATTACTACATGAAACCCTTGCATATATTACATTTTTTCGAGTATTTGTAATATTATTATCATTATTTACAGAATCAATATCATATAAAATTTTTTTCTATGAAAATTGTTTTGTTGAAATTTTATTAGTATCTTTCCATACTTTTAATGTCTAACCAGAAATCTAAAAATATTTCTTCGCTTCTTTTGCACTTACATATTTCATTTATCTAACTTATTTAATTTATAATATATATCTAAATTATAAACATTACATCTTGCTTATTATATAATGTTAAATTGATTTTGTTTAATATAATGGCAGGTTTTGTATATCTTATTTGTAATCCTGATTAGAATTGTTATAAAATCGGAGTAACAAGAAATTTAGCATAGAAACGATTAAAATAGTTATAGACAGGAAATTCATCAAAATTACATATAGTTCATTCTGTATATAGTGAATATCCATTTAGATTAGAATCTATGTTACATAAAACATTTGATTCAAAACGTTCTGAAGGTGAATGGTTTAATTTAGACTAGAATGATGTAATTAATTTTAAAGATATATGTAATGAAAAAATTAATATTATTAATATTATGAAAGATAATCCATTCTTTAATAAAGATTTAAAATGAATAAAGGTGATATAAGTTATTTAATTCTTATATCACCTTTATTTTTTACTTGTTTAATTCTTTATTCAATTCAATTATTTCATCGTCAGATAACTCATGTAAATTAATGAAATTATCTATATCTAATAATCCATATTTCAGCATATATGCAATTGTCATTCTTACTGCATAATCTGCTACATCATATGTAGATGCAATTTCCATATTAGATATATCTGAATTTTGTAATGTTATTGTTGAAATATTATCTGATAAATCATTAATTGCATCTTTTAATGAATTTACCTGGTTATTTGTTAATATATTACTCATTTTATTTTTCATTTTATTATAATTTAAATTAAAAAAGATGTTATTAAATTTCACAATTTAATAACATCAATGCTTATGAAAAATCCTTAAGAAATTCTATTCTATTTTTAAGGACTGTCTTTATAAAAAATGTACAAACATAAGGTTCTGCCCCTTATGATTCACTTTAACGTTTGCTCGTTATAATGAATGTTCATACTGAACTTTGTTATGTCCATGAGGACAAATGGCTGAGAACTTGACCAACACCGACTCTCTATACTGTAACGTTGGAGTTACATGTTCACACAACTCTTATTTCTAAGAGGTTGAGAGCATACCCACGACTTTTGTGAAAAGTCGTAAACTCTTACTTGATAGGTTTCATAGAAATTCATTTCATACCAACTTCCTTGGAAGGATTCAATGTGTCCCCACATTTAGCACGATACTACTTTTACTATTCTCATGTCTTTCCTTGCGGTACTTGAATCATGTCTACATATTTCAGTAGAATAAGGGTATTTTAACCACCAAGTGTCGCACACTTTTGCTTTTGTATAATTTATATATTTAAATAATTTAATATCCTAATATTATTATTCTTTATATATTATATTTGTTTAGACTTGAAAGACGAGGTGCGACCAATAGCATTTCTTCCTTTTGAGAAGAACCCACTAAATCGCCTTTCTGAATTTACATTGCACCATACAATCATAATTCTACTCTTATAACTTAACTACATATTTCAGTAGTAATCTTACCATTTCTGAACAAGTTACCAGCTTGTATGAATTATTTGGTTTATAATCCATATAAGATTCATTATAACAATTAATATCAGCACTGGGAATTGGTATTCCGATCACCGAATATCCATAAACATAAACCTATTGTATTACTACTCACATCAGTTGTATATTTCACTTCCAATGTATTTGAACTTCATCTCAGAAAGTTTTCCCTTGATTTCCCATTCAAATAGGTTATTTATGTTTGGTTTTCTGTAGAATGCTCATTATTCATAAACATCAACCAACTTGTCTACTGTTGATTTTTATCACATCACTGCTTTATCCTTAACTCCACCGAAACCATGGATTCATATTTCAAAGAACTCATTTAAAATGAAATAATCTTCAAATTAAATATGTTATTATTTATATAACCTATAATTTAAAAAGTCTATATTTTAATTAAAAAATATTTTATTTTTTGTAATTATTTTATTAATTATATGTGTCTTTATCTTCTTTTACTTAATAAAATATAATATAATTAAAAACTTAATAATTTAGATTATCAATATGTTTCAAATTTAAATATTATATATGATAATAGAATAATTGTCTATATTTTATAGAAAAAATTTAAAAAATTATTTTAAACAATATTCTAAATCAAAAATAAAACTCCCTAATAATTCAATCTTATGTCTAATAAGTTCTGCTTCAAGATTAAATTTATGTTCTGAACAAAATGATAATTCAGATAATAATTTATTTCTTTCAGTTTTCCACTTATTTATTAAATCATCTTTAGATAATTCTTCCATAATGTATTTTAAATTTTTTCTACATTAACTATTGCATCCTTTGATACTGGTACTTTAGTAATAACAGCATCTTGTAAATTTGGATCTGGATAGAAATTTATATTTTTATCTATTTTACTAGTATCTAATGTAAATAATACATATTTTTCATTCTAATCATTTGTAAAATCATATATAAACAATTTAGCTTCATCTTTATCACAAATAAAAAAATGACATCTGTTTGGATAATTAAAATGTTTATTTGATGATCGTGGAATGAATCCATTTTTTAATATAGATTCTTTATTAGATTCCTTTGTAATATGATATATAAAATTATGTTTAAATACCATATCATTTACATTATCACTATATATTGCATGAAATACCATTACTATCCAATCATGATGATATGCATCAAAATGACTACATGAACCTAAATAATAACCAAATCTATTTAACGTTTTCTTGATAACTTCTTTATTATTCTTTATATTAGGTATATTCAATATGATTGCATTACCATCATTTATTTTCTTTTTGTATACTGAATTTTTATCATATTCATCATATATTTCTGTATATGTTGCAACAATACTATCAACATTATTAAATATATCCTTTTCAAACTACCAATTCTTTAACTTAAATTTAGATTTTAAAAATTTAATAACATATTCAGGTTTAATACATATTCCTGTATTTTCTGTTAATATATGATTAAAAAATAAATCATGTTCTAACAAATAATAGTATGGTTCATATAATTTCCATTCTGTTTTTGTTAACTATGATTTATTAACATTGAATTCATCATACAATATATACATTGTATCTATTATATCAGATACTTTTTCTTCAAACTATTTCATTATTTAATTGTAACCTTAATTTTTGATTCAGTTACTTTACCATTAACAACAGTATTTATAGTATCAATAGAAATAGAATCAAGACTCTTAATAAACATATTAGGTATCTTTCCAACTGTAACTAAACTATCTTTTACCTGAATAGAATCATTAGTAATATTAATAGTATCATGAATAGGTTTATTATCTGTTACATATCTTGGATTAATCCAAAAATACTGAATAGCAATACCTACAATAATTCCTATAATAAATGTCCAAAAAATATGTTTCATTTTATATTATAAATTAAAAATTAAACGTTATTTATTAAATCAACTAATTCATTATATGTTATCTCTTCATATTTTGTTTTATTTCTACTAATAAAAATAGGTTTATTTAATGAAATATTAATATATTATTCTTATCATTTTCTAAAACATACCAATGTGTTTGCTTATCTAATATTTTTCCAGAACTTGTCTGTCCTAATCCCAACCGTACTATTGTCATAAAAATAATTATTTAATTAAAAAAATCTTTATATTTATTCTCTGAAAGGATCTACCTTCAAAAAGAAAGAACCAAAGAAAAATCAAAATTATAAATTAATTTTTTTATATATTTATATATAGATCTATCACAACCTTAAATACTAACATATTTATTATACTCAAGTTATTCAAAAAAGTCTACATTTTTAAGAAATATTTTTAAATCTTATTAAAAATAATTTATAACTTATTGATAATCAATAAATTAAATAAACTATTTTTTATATAAAATAAAAAAATTCAGATCTAAATTACATAAATTTAAATCTGAATTATAAATAAATTTTTTACATATATAATATTAATATCTATCTCAACCTTAAATACTAACATATTTATTATACTAAGTTTTCCAGAAAAAGTCTACATTTTTAATAAATATTTTTTAGATAATCTTAAAAATAATTCATAACTAATTGAAGTATAATTAGTTAAATTGATTAATTACTTCATTAAATATGATATTATATTCAGCTTCTGATATTTCTTCTATTTTTTCATTATTACGAGAACTTAATACATCTTTAATGTTAAGTGATTGCCTTTTAATATTAAAATATGGAGAACCATCTATCCATGATTTAACAGTAATACGAGTAATATCTAAATGTCCTTTATATGTTTCATCTAAACCATGAATTTTGATATATTCATATATAGGCATGAATATATCTTTTAACAAAGTTTCTTTATCTTCAGAAGAAATATTCATTTGATTAATTTGATTTAGTTTTTCTAAATATTCATCTTTATGAAATTTTAATCGTTCTGTTCGATAACATATATATGATATAGGAACAATAGGTATTTCATTTGTTTCTGGAAAATTATCACATAATGGATAAATTTGATCGAATAACCAAATAATGTATTTGTTATTTACATTAAATTGATATAGATTATAAGATTGACGTTTATCATTACTTAGTTCCCATAGTTCTTCACTATATGGCATTACTGCAATATAAGTTTCATTCCATATAGGATTATCTAATTTATCGATATGAATACTTCGTTCATTCGATCTATCTTTATTGATACAATATAATTTTACATCATCAGGAACAAGTATTTTATCTACATATGAATCATATGCAAATCTCCAAATTTTATATTCTTTATAGTTTTTATTCATTTTATAGAAATTTTAAATGATTATTTTCTAATATTATCATCATCGCCCCATCTGTTTTTAATAACATAACCATTTTTATCTACAAAACAATTTGCAAATTTAAATAATTGTAAATATGTTATATTATTTGTATCACATTGTAATGAACCATATATTACATAATTACCAGGTTTGATTTCTTCTACAATATTATCATATGTTTCTGGATATTTTGGATATGATGCTTCTCTTTTAGCAAATGCAATATTCAATTCAAGAATATGACGTTTTAATTCAATATTTAAATTATCTATTGAATCTGTTTTAATAATATTATTCATATTTTATTAGTAATTAAAATAATTATAGAAAAATTGAGAAAAATGATATAAAAATACTCAAAATTTCTCAATTTTTCTTATGTTTTTGATAGTATTTTTCAAACCAGTAGAAGTATACTGTGATACTTTAAAATATTCGTTTTAAGTATCTAAAACGTTACTTTGTAGAACTGTTAAATTCTGCTTTAACTTTCTCAATTGCATCACACATATTCATCTTCTTACCAGTAGAACGATCTATCTTTGTATAATCGTCATTATTAGTACCATAAATAGATACATATGCATCATATGCCTCTGGGAATTCATCCTTCAATTTATTCAATGTTGTAATGTTATTCAATACACACAGAAATTCTTTTGACCATTTATTGATTTTATATGCATCCATTACAATTTCACGACATTCAGCATACAACTTAGGATAATGAATCTCTAAATATGTTGCAAGTGGATGATTATCGGCTGAATAACCATTATGAACATTAAAATTATTATAAAAGTTATTCAGAAGTTTTGAAAGTTTAAATACAGGTACAGAATAATATCTGAAATTACTATCCAATTCGTTACTTCTAAAAAAGTTATAACCATATATGTTATATTCTCTTGCATTAACATATTGAAGATACTTATCATAAAGATCTTTTACTTCTGTTGGAACTTCATTCCAAAGTGCATCTTCAATCTCCTTTGAAATCTTTTCAACTCGATCATCAATTTCTTTACGACGCCTTAATGTTTCCATTCTACGTGAAATAGTCTGACGTTCATCTTTTGTTAATTTCTTATATGCAACCATTTTATCTAATTTTTAAAAATATTTGTTAAATCTTTGTTCTTTTCTTATTATAAGGATCATTCCAAATCCCTTTAATAATAAGTTTATTAATATCAATATTAAACTTATTTGCAATATCTTCAAGTGAAATCATGTTAGCTGAATCCGATTCTTTATCTGCTTTAATCTTCTTTCTAAGAATTTTTTCAGTTTCTTTACGATAATATTCTGCATCACCAGGACTATCAAATAGCTTAATATCAAAATTAGTTAAATCAGTAACTTCATTTATATTCAAAAATTGAAGCTCACTATATATTGATAAACCAGATGAATCTCTTATATGAGACCATGCAATATCAAACATTTCTTTTGCAGTTTCAACATAATGATACTTATCATTAAAAGATGTATTAATACTAAACAATACATAACAATCTTTGTTTGAATTATTATAAATCATCAATGGAAATACATAATTCATTTGAACTTTCTTATCATGTTCACATATACCACATCCCCATATAATTTTTGAATAAGGAAAAATATCATTATTATTTGGCGAACCAATTGCATAATGACGATATGTAAAATCATCATTAATAAGATACTTATCTAAGTCTTTAATATCTTTAATATTATTAAACATATAATTCTTCTTTTAAATTAAAACTTTTTTAACTCTTATTAGTATAATAATTACTAATGTGTCTTGTTATTTAAATATGGTCAGCAGAATCAAATAATACATTCATATTTTCAATTGAATCAATTATCTTGAAATTAGACGTTTCAAGTCCTAATGCATCTGCGATCTCTCTAATCGTAAAATAACCTTCTTTTGCTTTTTTAATAGCATTACGTGTATATTCTTCAAATGACTTGCGGTATGTTTCTGCAATATCAAATGAGCTAAAAATTTTAGCAGGATAATTTTTTGTAAAAAATACATCAGAAAAATCACATGAATATACACGAGGTGTAAAGAACGTATGAATTGTCTTCTTATTTTTATCAAAAATAGAAGGATATATACATTCCAAAACACGTTTTGGAATTGTAAGCATATGATAGTATGGAGTATTAATACAATTATAATACTTAACAATAAGTACAGGTACAATATAATTATTAACAATACGGTTATTTCTCTTTAAAATAATCGTATACCAGCAAATATTATAATCTTCTCCTAATTTAAGGGTAGATACATCAATACTATTATTAATAATTTTTTCTGCAATATCTTTATCAGTAATATACTTATTTAATTCTTCGAAAGAATTAATAGCAGATGCAGATGCATTAATTAATGTATTATGTGAGTCTGATAAGTGATTTTTATTTGATTTCATATTCTTTATATTTTTAATTGCTTATTATTTTATAATACAAAGATACATATTTTATTCCAATAAAAAAATGTCTACAAGAATATATTTCAATTCTCATAGACATATAATTATATTAATATATTACTAATCTTACTGTGTTCATTACTTTTCCACCCGGTGTTTTGAATGTAATAATAGCATAATTATATTCATAACCATCCCATTCACATTCACGGTCTTCACCATATCCATTATAACGGTCACCATCTTCCAACTTATATTTAAAGTCAATAGTTGCTTTCCAATTTGGTTTCTTTATAGATTGTAATGTTGTTTTATAATCCTTACATTTTTTTGCATCATGCGCAAGTAATCGTAATCCATATCTTTCAAAAATTTGACCACGTTTTCCTGCAACTCTTTCAGTAGATACAGATGTTATCTCTAATGGTTTACATTTCAATACATTAACAATATACTTTTATCAGTAATACCAAAATCTTTTAATGTAATAGTGCCTCCAATTTTAGTATTAACCCAATTAATGACGTTACTTGCATCTGCTGTATTACGTCTAAATAAATTAGTAAATGCTTCAATAGTTGCATTATCACGCTTAGGCATTTTTGCTTCAGTTTCACCAGTAAAGGTCCATATTAATTTTGGATTACCAAATGAAGCAAGTTTACATTTTCTACCTTGTTTGATGATACGTAAAACATATGATTGTTTTTGTGTTTCATCAACCAAATACAAATAATATACTGGATAACCAGTAGTACCATTAGCAATAAGTTTTATAATACTACCTCTGTAAGGTATATCATCAAAACTTGCAATATTTTCAAAATTAAACTTAACAACTTTTTGCTCAGTTGTTGAAAGTGCTTCGAATAATTTATTAAATTTCATTATTAAAAAATATTTAATGTTTAATATATTTATTTTCTACGGATTGCTCTAATTGGTAATGATGATAACATATCAGCTGAACTGATGATATTAAACTTGTCATGTATATAAAAACAATAATTACAATCATAACTAGTTATTGCTGTTGAACTCCAAAACATTGCACCTTTTTTATCATATAAGTTATGTATTTTAATATAACCAGAAATAGGAATAATTATAAATTTATTTGCATTTTTTAATGAAATTAATTTATATGCAATAATACAATTATTTTTGTTTTGTATAGGTTCTACTTTTGTATTGTTAATTAATTCATCAATATTATCTTTTGTAGGAATATCCCATCCGTGTCCTAATATAAATTCAGGTATAGTTTTACAACCTTTTGGTCGTTTATTAAATAAATCTAAATATGTTACTAAATTTATATTTTTTGATTTATTTGGTGATATTCTACTTACACCAAATGATTTTAGTGGAAAATACCCACCTATTTTTAATGGTGTAGATGCTCCGATATTTCTATCACACCATAAGTTTCCTGATGGTAAATCTAAATCAACTGCTTCATATTCAATTTTATCTTTCCCTATAGTTATACCTGCTAATTGTTCGGCAAATACAGTATCTATATAATCTTTATCGGATGCTAACATATTATCAGTTTCTTCATCAAATAAAGATTCCATAAGTTGTTTTATATTTTTATTCATTAATATTTAAAATATTTATTTAATAATAACGTCCATATTTGTCACTAGGTT
>UMGV01049244.1_pt1 | contig 50065 bp, 45 predicted proteins | sample 1965361 | NCBI WGS metagenome assembly UMGV01 (sample SAMEA4836081, study PRJEB28245) | human gut metagenome | biome: gut microbiome; material: fecal sample | place: Denmark | collected 2008
CTGGGAATGCCTCAGCCGGCCGGGAAGAAAGACTAAGCCCGGAACAGAGCTTACATTCGGTGACGGCGAGCTTACGGCAACGGTGATGGATATTGCCGAGGGCGGAAACAGGATCGTCAAATTCCACTTTGAGGGCATATTTATTGAAAAACTCGAAAAGCTCGGCAAAATGCCGCTGCCGCCCTATATAAAAGAAGAGCTTCAGGACTCGGAGCGTTATCAGACCGTTTATTCTCGTGAGCTTGGAAGTGCAGCCGCGCCGACTGCCGGTTTGCATTTTACAAAGGAACTGCTGAAAGAGATAGAGGATATGGGCGTGAAAACGTGCTTTGTCACGCTCCATGTCGGCCTCGGAACATTCAGGCCGGTCAAGGCCGAGAAAATCGAGGAGCACGAGATGCATTCGGAGTTCTGCATCGTTCCGAAGGAAACGGCAGATATAATTAACGAAACCAAGAAAAACGGCGGCAGAGTTATTGCTGTCGGAACAACTTCATGCCGCACGCTCGAAAGCTTTGCAAAAGCAGACGGAACAATGGAGGCAAGCTCCGGGTGGACAAATATTTTCATCTATCCGGGCTATACATTCAAATGTATTGATGCGCTTATAACCAATTTCCATCTGCCCGAAAGTACGCTTATCATGCTTGTATCTGCGCTTGCCGGAAGAGAGAATGTTCTGCATGCATATTCCGTAGCCGTCGAGGAAGAATACAGATTCTTTTCTTTTGGTGACGCCATGATCGTCGAATAGGGGAGGGGACCAATGTACAAACTTAAAAAGCAGGAAGGCAATGCTCGCCGCGGCGAGCTTGAAACTCCGCACGGAACAGTTCAGACACCGGTGTTCATGAACGTCGGTACTGCGGCCGCGATTAAAGGTGCGCTCTCAGCTGCCGACCTCAAAACGATCGGATGTCAGGTCGAGCTGTCAAACACATATCATCTTCACCTTCGTCCCGGTGACGAGCTGGTGCGAGATATGGGTGGACTGCATAAGTTCATGACCTGGGACGGCCCGATCCTGACCGACAGCGGCGGATTTCAGATTTTTTCGCTCGCAAGTCTGCGCAAAATAAGCGAAGAGGGCGTGAAATTCAATTCGCACATTGACGGCCGGCATATATTCATGGGACCGGAGGAGAGCATGCGCATTCAGGCAAACCTCGGCTCGGATATTGCAATGGCGTTCGACGAATGCATAAAGATCCCGTCGCCGCGCGAATATGTTGAAAAATCCTGCGATCGCACCTATCGTTGGCTCGTAAGATGCAAAGCCGCGCTCTCGGAATATAACAGCCGCGAGGATGCCGTAAATCCCGGGCAGATGCTGTTCGGAATAAACCAGGGTGCCACTTTTGCGGATGTTCGTATAGAGCACATGAAGAAAATTGCCGAGCTTGACCTTCCGGGCTACGCTATCGGAGGACTGGCCGTCGGCGAGACTCATCAGGAAATGTACGATACTATCCAGGCCGTTGAGGAATATATGCCGAAGGACAAGCCCAGATATCTCATGGGCGTGGGAACTCCGGGAAATATAATTGAGGGCGTTGCGCGCGGCGTTGACTTTTTTGACTGCGTCATGCCGGCGCGAAACGGCAGACACGGGCATCTGTTTACCTGGAACGGAATTATAAACATAAAAAACGAAAAGTATCTGCGCGATGAGCAGCCGATAGATTCCGAGTGTGACTGCCCCGTGTGCAAGCGCTACAGCAGGGCTTATGTCCGCCATCTGTTCAAGGCAAACGAAATGCTTGCCATGCGCTTTGCGGTAATGCATAATCTTTATTTCTATAATAAGCTCATGGAAAAGATACGCATGAGTCTGGATAACGATAATTTCGAACAGTTCCGATCAAAATATACAAAAATGTTGGATACAAGGATATAAAACACTTGAAATACTCGGCATTACTATGTATAATTAATTAGATATCAGCATAAAGCAAAAAAATTTTTTAATATAAGGAGCAAAATATGTTTTTAGCAGCAGCTACCGGAGCAGGCAGCTCCAGTTCCATGATCATCATTCTTCTTCTGTTCTTCGTTCTGATGTGGTTCTTCATGATCAGACCCGAGAAGAAAAAGCAGAAGAAGATAGAGGCAATGCGCAGCGCACTGAGCGTCGGCGATGAGATCGTCACTATCGGCGGCATTATGGGTACTATCGTCCACGTCACTGAGGATGACATCACCATCGAGACCGGCGAAGACAAGGTTCGCGTTCAGTTTAAGAAGTGGGCTGTCAGCAGCAACGTAAGAGCTGACGCAGCGGAAGCAAAAGAGAAAAAGTAATAGTTGCCTTGCGGCATAAAAATACCTTCGGACAAATATGATGTACAAACATCATGTGCCGGAGGTATTTTTATGTCTGCAAGCAAGAACAAATCAAAAAGCGGCATCGTTACCGGAACGATCATTGCAATAGTGCTGACTGCTTTAATGTGCGGCGTATACGCGCTGCTCGTTAAAAACGGAAAACTTACGGATGACTACTCGGACGTTATAATAAGCGCGTCAATTGCCCTGGCTGTGTTTATAGGCGCACTGCTGTCTAATTCGGGGCAGGGGAGGAGAGGGATATCTGGTCTTGCGGTGGGCGTAATTTATGCGTTCGTCGTTGTTTCTGTGCCGCTTCTCGCATATCCGACTGAGGTAGATTGGCTAAAGATCATCAGAATTATTGCCATAGCGGCTGTGAGCGGAGCAGTAGGTGGAAGCATCAATTTAGTCAAAAGTAACAAAAGCTTTCACAAAAATCGCAAAAAGAGAAATTAGATAACTATTTGTATATATTGCATTCGGTTGACATAATTTTAGCTGATAACCTATATGTAGTGAAAAGTGCAAGATATCCAACCTAAATATTGCGATTGGGACACTGGAAGAACTGGGTTACAGCAGATGACGGTAATGTGGTTTACATAACAGAGTTAACATAATATATCGACATAATTAACAAAATTGATAATATTTTTAGAAAACGCTTGATTACATTGAAAAATTGTATTATATTGTGTTTACACAGAAGTTATGTAAATCCATGAGTTATTCTCCGCTGATTTTCGTAAATGTGAGGAGGAACTGATGGATAATATTGATTTGCGTAAAAAGCCCGGAGCATTTAATGCTTTTCCGCTTGGAACAGCGCTCGTATCTGCGGCGTTTGCGCTTGGCGCTGTTTCTCTGACTTTGCTTTTAAGAAGCGATTCGAGCAGTGTTATGTCTATCTCGACGTGCGCGGTAACGGATTTATGGCTTTGCTTTGCACTGCTGATTCTTGCCCAGGCGCTGTGCATTATAATGCCGTGTGCTCGTGTTCTGACGGCTGTATTTGCTGTTTTGACAGGTGCCGACGCTGAGCTTATCTCGTACAGCTATTCCGAATTTGCGCTTTTTTCACCTGAGTTTTTTGCTCTGTTTGGTGTTATTTTTGCATTTTCGGCGGCAGGCGTGTATGCATGTGACAGAGCTTTTACGCTTTCGCCGAAGCTGAGAGCATTTATCCGCACCGACCGCAGGCTGCGATACGAGCTTAATCTGTTCTGTGCTGTGTTTGCTGCGCTTATGCTTGCCGCGATCGTATCTGCGGCGCTGTTTATTCTGTGATATCCAAGAAAGGGGGTTGCCGGATGCTTAATTCTGAGTGCCTCGAAGTTTTTAATAAGTATCTTGTCGAGGTCAAAAAGTGTTCCACAAATACCCTCAGTTCCTATATGCGTGATGTTCGCCAATTTGGTGACTACATGCAAACACACACGACGGAGGATATAGTCAGCGCAACAGAGGACGAGCTTTCCGAATATATTGACTGGCTCAAAGGCAACGGCAAATCTGTCGCAACGGTGTCGCGTGCCATTGCATCGCTCAAATGCATGTACGGTGTGCTCTGTGAGGACGGATATGTCAGTGAAAATCCGACCGTTAAGCTCGCTCCGGAAAAGAGCCAGCATAAGCTTCCGCAGATACTGACAAGTAAGGAAGTTGATCTTCTGCTCGAGCAGCCCTCATGCACCGATGCAAAGGGATATCGAGACAGGGCGATGCTTGAGCTGCTTTACGCAACCGGCATCAGAGTCAGCGAGCTCATTGCACTGAACATAAGTGACGTCAACACATCTGCCGGCGTTGTAAGGTGTGCGCCCAACACGGAAAAAGAGCGCCTTATCCCACTGTATTCGACTGCAGTCAAGGCGCTTAATGAATACATAGAATTTGTAAGGCCTCAGATGATTGCGCTGCCCACCGAGCAGGCTCTGTTTGTCAACGTCAGCGGTGAGCGCATGTCGCGTCAGGGCTTTTGGAAGATAATCAAGTCGTACCAGCAGAAAGCGCATATTGAAAAAACCATCACGCCGCATACTCTGCGTCATTCGTTTGCCGCGCATCTGCTTGAAAACGGCGCCGACCTGCATTCTATTCAGGAAATGCTCGGACACTCGGACATATCGTCAACTCAGGTATATTCCCAGCTTGTTAAGAAGCAGCTTAAGGATGTTTATAACAAGGCTCATCCCAGAGCGCATAACGGCTGATATCTTCACAATTTGCGCAAAAAACCTCGGCAATTTTTAATTGCCGAGGTTTTTCATGTTTACAGGGATTAATGCCGGTCAAGCTTTATATTTTAATCCGTTTTCGATTGCGTAGCTTTCGGCTGCGCTGCCTTTTTTGCAGCATATCATAACGTTTGGTGACTCGAGGAATGCGTCGGGCTCGATCTCCGTTACCGAATCGGGGATCGTTATCTGCCGCAGCTTTTTGCAGGTTCTGAAAGCATAGGAGCATATTTTTTCACATCCAGAGGGAATAACTACGCTTTCGAGCATGGTGCAGCGGTTGAATGCCGAACGGGATATGGTTTTGACAGGTGCTTTAAATTCAATCTGCTTAAGCTTCGGACAATTGTAAAACGCCAGATAGCCTATCTCGTTGAGCGAGGCTTCAATTATAACGCTTTCAAGCTTATCGCTGTTTTTGAATGCGCTTGACGCGAGCGTGCGAACCGGCTTGCCGCCTATTGATGCAGGAATGATGAGATTATGAACATTTTTGCTGCCGTTTGACAGCGTTGCCTCACCGCGCGCTATTGAATAGTTAAAATCAAGTGTTGCGCCGCGCTCGGCGTAGTTTTTGAATGCGTCAGCTATAATACGCTCTCTGTACTTTCCGTAAAGCGGACCGTTGTTATACTGATGAATATCTATGCCTGCGCCGCCGACGTTGTATTCAATAAGTACAGGCTCACCTTCTGCGTCAATAGCTATATCCCAGGAAGCAACGCCGAACATGGGCACATGCATGTGGCAGCGCATGACGGCCTCCAGTGCCTTATCAAAATTAGGCACAAAGCCTTCGCTGAAAACAAAGCCGTTTGGGTGAACGTCGTATCGTTCGCCTTTTTGCGTGTATCCGCAGTCGTTAAGGTGCCCGTCGGGCTTGACTCCGCAGCCAACGCCGCCGCTGCTGAAGTTATCAACACGGCTGCCGCTGTTTCCAATCCGAACAACAGCGGAAAGCGGTATGGATTCTCCATCGAGTATAATGCAGATTATGCGTATTGTGTTAACAGAAGAGGCGTTCATTTTTGCCATTTCCGGGTGCTGCCGCATCACAAGCTGCACGGCAACGTCTCGGTCAACGTCAAGCGCATCCGATATATCATCCCTGGTGCTGCCCTTGCCGAGAAAACGCACGCCCTTGCCGCCGCTGCTTGCGCGGCTTATTTTAACTGCCACGCCCGGATCAAGGTTTTCAAACAGTTTTTCAGCGGCCTGCTGCTTGGTTATAGGGTTAAAGCCTACGTCGAGATACTGCCCGTGAATTTTCCTGATAAGCGTCGGCGGATGCTTTACGCAGGGAAGGATAACATCCATATAGTTTTTGTCGAGGAAGGCTCTGCTGTATATGCCGGTTTTACCGCTGTAAACCTGAACCCAAAGCGGATCGACAAGGCCGGTGTCCCAAATATCCTTCCATGCATCTTGAACGTCGCTTAACTGCTCGGAGCTAAGCTCCGGAGTCTCTCCGGTCGTTTCTCTAAACCATTTTCGTAGCACTGTAGATTTGCTGCCGCGCTTTTCGCCCGATTGCATCGCCGATACCGCGCGTATAAGATCGCTGTGCCGCTCTTTGCACAGCGTGTTGAACATGTAGTTAAATAACTTATCTTTTATGGAGTTTTTCATAACTCTCTCCGTACAGAATGCTTAAAATAGTATATTACATCGAGCATCATATGGTAATAGCTGTAAATATTTTTTAGTATAACTTATATTACACAGTTTTGCGGCTTAATGACGCGCGTACGATGCATTTTTGTTGTAATAAAAGTGGCGATGTGATAAAATCAATACTTAGGATGTGATAATTATGCGTATCTTGGGCATTGATCCGGGACTTGCAACTGTTGGATTTTCAATCGTGGATACGGACAAAGCCAAAATGAAGCTCGTCACCTGCGGCATAATAAGCACTCCGGCTCACACCTCGCTTTCGAGTAGGCTGGATAGAATATTTGACGATCTAAACGAGCTTATAAGCACTTTTTCTCCTGATGTAATGTCCATTGAGGAGTTGTTTTTCAACACGAATATAACGACCGGCATATCCGTTGCACACGCTCGCGGAGTTATTTTGCTCGCAGCTTACCGTGCCGGAGTGCGCGTTTTTGAGTATACGCCATTGCAGGTCAAGCAGGCCGTTGTCGGATATGGCAGAGCTGAAAAGAAGCAGGTGATCGATATGGTAAAGCGTATTCTAAACCTACCGTCGGCTCCAAAACCCGATGATGCGGCCGACGCTGTGGCTCTGGCCATATGCCATGCCCGCAGCAGCTCCTCACTACTTAGCCGAAAGGAAGATGAAGGACTGTGTTCTACCATTTAAACGGTATAGTTTCAGATATTGATTTAAATCTTGCGGTCATTGACTGCAACGGAGTCGGCTATGCCGTTAATACAACGACCAATACGCTCTCAAGACTTAAGCTTAATGATAAGGCAAAGCTGTATATCTCTGAGTGCATAAAAGAGGATAGCTTTGATCTTTACGGCTTTGCTACGCTCGGCGAAAAACGCTGCTTTGAGATGCTTCTCGGGGTTTCGGGTATCGGTCCGAAGGCCGCGCAGGCAATACTGTGCGCCACTACACCGGAAGGACTTACCCTTGCCATAATGAACGGCGATGATAAAGCCATAACCGCGGCACAGGGCGTGGGTAAAAAAATTGCCCAGCGTGTTATCCTTGAGCTTAAAGACAAGGTTTCCAAGGAAATAGGCGGCTCATCGATGTCAGAGATGCCAGCTGTTATGACGCAAACGGCGTCTGACAGCAAGAGCAAAAGCGATGCCATTGCTGCACTTATGGTGCTCGGCTACGGTACAGCTGAGATAAACGCGGCACTCAGAGGTATGGACATTGGCGCAATGGAAACCGAGCAGATAGTAAAAGCGGCGCTAAAAAACCTTATGTAGAGGATACAATAAATGAGTATTAATTTTTCGGAAGGTCTGGAGAAAACTCCGGTCGTCACCAGCTCTTCACATTTGCCGGAGGATGCAGGCGAGGGGAGCCTCAGGCCGAGAACAATAACTGAATATATCGGTCAGGAAAAAGCAAAGGATAATCTGAGTGTTTTCATTGACGCTGCGCGCCTTCGCAACGAGCCGCTCGATCATGTTCTGCTGCATGGGCCTCCGGGACTTGGCAAAACAACGCTTGCGGCCGTCATAGCAAATGAGATGGGCGTAAACATGCGCATAACCTCAGGACCGGCAATAGAAAAGCCCGGTGATCTTGTCGCTATGCTGACAAATCTCAACGAGGGAGATATCCTGTTTGTTGACGAGATCCATCGCTTGAACCGTGCATATGAAGAGATACTCTATCCTGCGATGGAGGATTATGCGATAGATATAATTCTCGGCAAGGGACCGTCGGCAAATTCCCTGCATCTTGAGCTGCCGAAGTTTACACTCATCGGTGCAACGACGCGCTCGGGTCAGCTCACCGCACCTTTGCGCGACAGGTTTGGCGTTACGCTCAGACTCGAGCTGTACACCGTCGATGAGCTGCGCCGCATAGTAGAACGTTCTGCCGATATTCTGGGAATTGATATCGAACGCGACGGTGCGATCGAGATAGCTTCACGATCACGAGGAACGCCTAGAATCGCAAACCGAATGCTCCGCCGTGTGCGAGACTTTGCACAGGTAAGAGCTGACGGCGTTATAACAAAGGATGTTGCCGATATGGCGCTGTCGAGACTCGAGGTTGACAAGTGCGGCCTTGATTCACTCGACAGACGAATGCTCCGCAGCATTATTGAGTTCTATAACGGCGGCCCTGTAGGGCTTGAAACGCTTGCGGCAACGATAAATGAGGATTCCGTCACTCTTGAGGATGTGTACGAGCCGTATCTTCTTCAGCAGGGATTTCTCACTCGAACTCCGCGCGGACGCTGTGTAACGCGTAAAACTTACGAGCATCTTGGCATTCAGCAGCTTGGTCAGCAGGAGATAGACATATAAAATCAGATTTTTATAAAATTTCAGCGATTTTTTGCTCGTATTATATTGACTTTCAACAAATTTGATATATACTAAAGCTGTATTGTTGGAAGTAATAGTGGTTTTATATGATCGAATATGCTGAATTAGAAGATAGTGCCTTGCAGAAGCTTGCCGCCGATGGTGACAGTTATGCCGAAGAAGAGCTTGTCTCCCGATATATGCGCCTTGTGCGTATCTGTGCCCGACCTCTGTTTCTTGCTGGAGGAGAGAGCGAAGACCTTATTCAGGAGGGAATGTTCGGGCTGCTCTCGGCAGTAAGGCAGTATGATAGCAAGCATAATGCGTCATTCAAGACCTTTGCAGAATGGTGTATAAGAAACCGGCTGCGCTCAGCCGTAAAATCAGCTTCCAGCTTAAAACATGATCCGCTTAACAATCGCGTACCTTTAGAGTCGATACTCTCGGATGAATCCCAGACCCAGGCAGTTGCATGTGCTGAATTATTTCAGAAATCTCCTGAAGAGCAGGTTCTGGCAAGAGAGAATAAAAAGTACACAGAACAGTTATATTTATCCCTGGTCAGCATGCTTTCCAAATATGAAAAAGCTGTTTTGACATATTACCTTGAAGGGCTTAGCTATAAAGAAATAGCAAAGCTGACGGGCAAGGGCGACAAAGCTGTTGACAATGCGATACAGAGGATAAGGCGCAAGACGGCGCAAATGCTTAAATCAGGCGATATCAGCAATAGCTGACGCATATAAAAGCCGACAGGCGAGATTTTCAAAGAGAGGATTTACAATGTACGAAGACAAGACCTTAATTTGCAAAGAGTGTGGTCAGGAGTTCGTGTTCTCCGCAGGCGAGCAGGAATTCTACGCAGAGCGCGGTTTCCAGAACGAGCCCCAGCGCTGCAAGGCATGCCGCGACGCTCGCAAGAATGCAGCTCGTGGTCCCCGTGAGTTCTTCACCGCAGTTTGCGCAGCTTGCGGCGGCGAGGCAAAGGTTCCCTTTGAACCCAAGTCCGACCGTCCCGTATACTGCAGCGAGTGCTTTGCAAAGATGAAGGAACAGGCCTGAGGACATAATCCGCAGGTATAGAGTGGGACGTCCTCTCGACGTCCCGTTCTTTATTTTGTAAAATCTTATGATTGGAGATACAACCATGGAAATGCTTAAGATTATGGATATCAACAGAGAAACCATTATTTCGGAAATTCTGTCGAATTTCCCCGAAGCAATGCCTAAATTCCAGGAACTTGGTATGCACTGCCTCGGCTGCGCACTTGCAACAGCCGAAAGCCTCGAACAAGCCTGTGCTGCTCACGGCGTTGATCCTGATGAGTTCATCGTTGAGCTCAAGGCATATCTGTTGGCTCTGTAAGTAAGTGCTAAGTGAAAAGCCGGTTATGCCGGCTTTTCGCCATATATGGAGATTTTTTATGAGCAGCAGACTTGAAATGATAGCGTCCTTTGTCACACAAGGCCGCGGAGTTGCCGACATCGGCACGGATCATGCCATTTTGCCGATCATCCTGCGCCGCAGAGGATACAAGGGATATATCGTCGCCGGGGATATCAACGAAGGCCCACTCAAAAAGGCCGAGAGAGGGCTTCTTGAAGCCGAAATAGACGATGTGGAGCTTAAACTCTGCAACGGCCTGGAGAGCATTGACGGCAGCAGGATAGATACTATCGTTGTTGCAGGCATGGGCGGCGATACGATAACCGGAATACTCGACCGCGGCTTGTACGACATGCCGGAATGGGCAGATCGCAGCGACTATAAGCTTATTCTTCATCCGGTAACAAAACCGGAGATCCTTCGGTATTGGCTCGTTAATAACGGCTTTCGCATAAGCGGAGAGAACTATATTGAGGATAACGGCATACTGTGCCAGATAATATGCGCAGAACCAGGCGAAAGCGAGAAATATATGGATTCCGAACTTTATGTCGGCAAGCTTGAGCGCATCGTAAATCAGCCGTGCTTTGAAGCGGTAGTTGATAAGCACATAAAGCGCTTTAAGGCCGCAGTAAAAGGGCTTGAAAATGCAAGCGATGCATCGCTTGCAGCTTGGAAAAAGCTTATTGAGAATATGATCAGTGAGCTTGAGCGGATGAAAGGGGCTAAACATGGCTAATGTCGGTCAGATATTTGAATACTTAAACGAGCTTGCACCGGTTGGGCTTAAAATGGACTTTGACAATGTCGGGCTGCTGGTGGGCAATGCGGAAGCTAAAGTTGAAAAGTGCCTTGTTGCACTTGATATAACGGACGAAGTCATTGAAGAAGCAGTCAGGCTCGATGCTCAGCTTATAGTTTCGCACCATCCGATAATTTTCGGCGCGATCAAGAGCGTTACGGCCGATGACCTTGTCGGAAGAAAGATAATATCGCTGATCCGAAACGATATATCAGCTGTGTGCATGCACACAAATCTTGACATAGCCGAAGGCGGCGTAAACGATGTGCTGATGTCTGCGCTCAAGGCAAAAACGCTTGGATACTTAGAAGCGTGCGGCGTAGATGCAACCGGGACTCCGGTCGGATGCGGAAGAATTGGGGAGCTTGAAACGTCAATGCGATTTGAGGATTTTCTTACGCTTTGCAAAACTGCTCTTAATGCAAACGGGCTTCGATATCATTATGCAGGCAAACCGGTGAAAAAGCTCGCCGTTATGGGCGGAGCAGGCGGCTCAAGCCTTACGGACGCGGTCGCTGCCGGATGCGATACCTATGTTACGTCCGATATTAAATACAACAGCTTCCTTGACGCAAAGGAGCTTGGAATCAATCTTATTGACGCCGATCACTTCTGCACCGAAAATGTTGTAGTGCCGGTGCTTGCGGATAAGCTTGCCGGCAGATTTGAAGATGTAAGCTTTGCCTTATCGTCGGTTCACATGCAGACGGCTCAATTTTTCTGAAAAGTTATATTTGTCCTCCGCGGCTCATAAACTCGTACAAACGAGAAAGCTGCGGAGGTTTTTATATGACGAATTTAGATATTTACAAAGATATATCGGCAAGAACCGGCGGTGCGGTAATGATAGGCGTTGTCGGCCCTGTAAGAACCGGCAAGTCAACGTTTATAAAGCGATTTATGGAAACGCTGGTCATTCCGAACATTGAGGATGAATACGCAAGAGAGCGTGCACGCGACGAGCTGCCGCAGAGCGGCTCGGGCAGAACCATTATGACGGCAGAGCCGAAATTCGTTCCCGAAGACGCCGTGCGGATCAGGCTTGGTGACGATACCTCATGCATGGTGCGCTTTGTTGACTGCGTTGGCTATATGGTTCAGGGGGCTTCCGGTCGGTTCGAGGACGGCAGTGAAAGGCTTGTTACAACGCCGTGGTTTGATCACGAGGTAACAATGACCGAGGCTGCCGAATCGGGTACGCGAAAAGTCATATGCGATCATTCAACTATTGGGCTTGTCATAACTACAGACGGCAGCATATGCGACATTGATCGCGAGGCTTATATTGAGCCTGAAAGGCGCGTTGTCTCAGAGCTAAAAAGCATAGGAAAGCCTTTTGTTATACTTCTCAACAGTGCACAGCCGGATTCCGAACGCACAATAGAGCTTGAGCGGCAATTGAGCGCAGAGTACGAGGCTCCGTGCATACGAGTTAACTGCCAGTCGCTCACCCAGGGCGATATATGCGAGATAATGCGCAAGGTTTTAGGTCAGTTTCCGCTTTGTGAAATGTCGATACGACTTCCTGATTGGTTCTGCGCCGTTGACTGCGGCAACGAAATGAAAAGCGAGCTTTATCGGCAGCTTATATTCGCATCCGACTGCATAAAAAGTATAAATGACATAAGCCAAATGTTGACGCGCATATCCGAGCTGGATATAGTGGACGCCGCATATATTGAAAGCAGCGATATGGGCAGTGGAACGATAAACATTGCGATAGATATGCCGCGAATGCTTTATTATCGGCTTATAAGCTCTGAATCGGGGATAGATATACTTGATGACGGCAGCCTTGTGAAAGTCCTGCGCGAGCTTGGGCAGGTAAAGCAGGAGTATGATAAAATAAAAGACGCACTTGACTCGGTGCGTCAAACAGGATACGGAGTTGTTATGCCGCAGCCGGATGATCTGCAAATCGATGAACCTCAACTGGTTAAGCAGGGCGGAAAATACTCCGTAAGGCTCAAGGCTCATGCTCCTGCAATACATCTTCTAAAAACCGGCGTTGAGGCCGTTGTAACGCCGTCAATCGGCGGAGACGGAGCCTCCGAGGAGATAATCAGCTTCCTGCTTCAAGGCTTTGAAGGTGACATGAGCAGGCTTTGGGAGTCAAATATATTCGGCCAGCCGCTGTATGACATTGCGCAAAACGCGATAGCCGAGCGCTTAACGAGTCTTCCGCCGAACGCAAGAGCTAAGCTTCAGGAGACGCTGCAGAGGATAATAAATGAGGGCAGAGGAACCCTTATCTGCATACTGTTATGATTGCAAAGCGAGGTGTGCAAAACCGCACACTTCGCTTTTTAATGTCCATTTGCTCATAATTAAATGAAAATACGGTCAATATTTATATAAATTAATTATTGAAAAAGCATTTGAGTGAAGCTATAATATTTCTATTATTACGGAGGTGACAGATAATGAAACCAGTATCTAAAATAGCAGAAGCAGTCAGAGCATCGACCACTCTTGCTGTTGACAGCCTTGCAAAGCAGATGAAAGCCGACGGCCTTGACGTTGTAGGTTTTGGCACGGGCGAGCCCGATTTCAATACTCCTGACAACATCAACATGGCCGGTATCAGAGCTATATGCGACGGCAAAACTAAATACACTCCGGCAGCAGGCATAATTCCGCTGAGAAAGGCAATTGCTCAGAGGCTTAAGGAAGATTGCGGCGTTGACTATGACTACACCCAGATAGTGGTCGCAAGCGGTGCAAAGCACAGCGTTTACATTGCCCTCGCCGCGATAACCAACCCCGGTGACGAGATCATAATCCCGGCGCCTTTCTGGGTCAGCTATTACGAAATGGTTCGCATGGTTGGTGGCACACCTGTTATTGTCGAAGCAGGTGAGGAGCAGAATTTCAAAATTACCGCACAGCAGCTTGAGGCGGCCATTACCGAAAAAACCAAGTGCCTTATGCTCAATAATCCCTCGAACCCCACAGGCATGATCTATTCCGCAGATGAGCTGCGCGCCATTGCCGATGTCTGCGTAAAACATGATCTCTATATTCTTGCAGATGAGATATACTATCAGCTTATTTATGATGGAATTGAATTTACGAGCATAGCCAGCCTCGGTGAGGAAGTTAAAGAGCGCACACTACTCATTAACGGTGTGTCCAAGTCCTATGCAATGACCGGCTGGCGTGTCGGCTACTGCGCAGCAAACAAGACCCTCGCGAAGATCATGTCAAACTTCCTGAGCCATTCCACCGGTGCTCCGTCCACTATCAGCCAGTGGGCGTCCGTTGAAGCGCTTACCGGCCCGCAGGAGGGCATTGAGGCAATGCGTCTTGCGTTCCTTGAGCGCCGTGACTATATTGTCAAGCGCATTAATTCCATCCCCGGAGTCAGCTGCATAGTTCCTAACGGAGCTTTCTATGTTATGATGAATATTGAGCAGCTTATCGGCAAAACACTTGGTGGAAAGCTCATTGAAAATGATGATGATTTCGCAGTTGCGCTGCTTGAAAAGGCTCTTGTTGCAGTTGTCCCGTGCTCCGGCTTCGGTATGAAGAATTTCGTTCGCTGGTCCTATGCCGCCTCGATGGAAAACATCGAGAAAGGCCTTGACCGCCTTGAAAAATTCGTAACCGAATGATATAATTGCCTAAATGGGTATTATATCAAAAATTAATCCGAGCCTGATATAAAAATCACCCCATCGACATAGCTTGTTAGTGGGGTGATTTTATGTTTATTACTGTTAAAATCAGAAGCCTTGTAAAACCGGCGATAGCTGTTTTTGCAGCGGTTTTATTTGTTGCGGCTGTATTTTTGGCTTTTCCGGGTAAGAGCGTCGGCGTTTTAGGGCCGTATAATTGCCACACGCTGCTGATTGACGCAGGGCACGGCGGCGTTGACGGCGGCGCGATATCGGCCGATGGACTTAAAGAGAGTGATGTTAACCTTGCAATTGCTCTAAGAATGTCCGGGATATGTGATCTTTTCGGTATTGGGCATCAATTGACGCGCGAATCGGATGTTGGATGCCTTGAAAGCGAAAGCTACAGTGAACACGACGATCTTGTTGCACGCGCTCAAATGGCAAATTCGATACCGGAATGTGTGCTTATAAGTGTGCACCAGAATAAATACCCAAGCGATATAGTTAGAGGAGCAGAGATCATGTACGCCCAAACGCCCGAAAGCAAGGAGCTTGGCGTTATCACGCAGAGCAACATGGTCTCGGCGTTAGATCCGGAAAACAGACGGGTTGCACACAGTGCACCGAGTCAGCTTCTGCTTACATCGAGCGTCAACTGCCCGGCCATATTGGCCGAGTGCGGTTTTATGTCAAATCCACAGGAGGCCGGACTCCTTGCAGACGGGAATTATCAAACAAAAATAGCTATGACGCTTATTGCGTCATACATTCAATTTAGCTGCCGACAGCTTTAAGGAGTAGAGTATATGAAACAAAAGACGGTGTTCTGCTGCTCGGAATGCGGAAATGAAACGGTAAAATGGAGCGGCCGCTGCCTTGCCTGCGGCGCATGGGACAGCCTTGTTGAGGTGAAAGCCGATGTAAGAGGGAAGGGCAGCGCCAAAAATGCCGCTCGCTCGGCCGTTATCAAAAAGCCGAAGCTCATTTCGGAGCTTGACACAGAAGCTGAAATGCGCTTTTCAACCGGCATAGGCGAATTTGACAGAGTTCTCGGCGGCGGCGCTGTGAGAGGCTCGCTTGTTTTGGTCGGCGGTGCTCCCGGAATCGGAAAATCAACGCTGCTTTTGCAGCTTTGCGGTTTGACCGAAGCCGGTCAGAAAATACTTTACGTAACTGGTGAGGAGAGCGAGCGCCAGCTCAAAATGCGCGCGCAAAGACTCGGCGTAGATAAAGGCGAGATATACGTTTTGGCGGAAACAGGGCTTACCGAGGTGATGGAGAACGTTGAGGCTCTGTCGCCGGATATTGTGATAATCGACTCAATACAGACCATGTTTGACGCTGATGTCAGTTCGGCTCCGGGCAGCATAAGCCAGGTGCGCGAATGCACAATGTCGATAATGCGCCTTACCAAGGAAAAAGGCTTTACAACGTTCGTTATTGGGCATATCAATAAAGAGGGAAGCATAGCCGGGCCGAAGGTTCTTGAGCATATGGTCGATTGCGTCCTGTATTTTGAAGGTGAGCGCAGCACTTCGTTCAGGATACTCAGAGCCGGCAAAAATCGTTTCGGATCTACGAATGAGATCGGCGTTTTTGAAATGAACGACCGGGGACTAAAAGAGCTTAAAAATCCTTCGGAGATATTGCTTTCCGGCAGACCGCAGAACGCGCCGGGAACCTGCGTTACATGCGTCATCGAAGGCTCACGCCCGATATTGGCCGAGATACAGGCGCTCATCGCGCCGGCTGCATATAACTCCGGCCGCCGCAGCTCAAACGGAATTGACTATAACCGCGCAACACTGCTGCTTGCCGTTCTTGAAAAACGCGGCGGCATGTCAGTTTCGGCATGCGATGCCTATATTAATGTAATAGGCGGACTTGAGCTTGACGAACCGGCAGCCGATCTCGCCACGCTGCTTGCAATCGCCAGCAGCTTCAGAGATCTGCCGCTCGGGCGCGACCTCGCGGCTGTTGGCGAAGTCGGACTTTCCGGCGAGATCAGAAGCGTCAGCAACCTGAATTCACGTCTTTCCGAGATAGCACGCCTCGGCTTCAAGCGCTGCGTGATACCGGCGCATGTCAAGGACGATATCAGAAAGCCTGACGGACTGGAGCTGATAAGCGTTAAAGACATTCGTGAAGCCATAAAGGCAACTCTTGGCTGATAATGATACGCTTTGTTGAAAAACCGCATCTGCCGCAGGGTAAAGTTAGACAGATCATAATCGGGGAAAAGTATAAAAATGTGCTCGAAAGCGCGCTTTTTGAGCAAAATACAGTTCCAATTTGGCTCAAAAATAATGATTTTGTCGATGAGCGTCTTTCCGGACATTGTGACCTTATGGCAGTGCATCTTGGCGGAAACAGGCTGGCTGCACAATCAAGCGTTGCTGATAATTGCAAATTAATTAACAATATACGGCTTATTTGCACCGAAAACCCTTCAAAGACGGAATATCCTTATGATGCAGGGCTTAATATCTGTATAGTCGATGAAAAGCTTATCTATAATCCAAAAAGCGCAAATATGCAGATCGTATCGCAGCTCGAAGGAACGAAGCTAATCTGCAAACAGGGCTATACGAAATGCTCAATATGCGTTGTTGACGAAAAATCGATAATCACTGCCGATAATAAAATTGCCGCAATTGCGACTGCTGCCGGTATGGACGTATTACATGTCAGCGAAAAGATCACGGCTCTGGATGGATTTGAGCACGGCTTCATAGGCGGAGCATCATTTAAAATCAGCAGAAATAAAATGGCGTTTACGGGTGTTATTGCAGATGTATGCGAAAGATCACGCATTGAACGCTTTTTAAATGAACGCGATATAGCTCCGGTTTACTTGACCAATGCACCGATGTTTGATATCGGCAGCGCAATACCAATAACTGAAGAAATTTAAAATATGCGCAGCTAGACTGTTTCGAGGGTTTAGCTGCGCATGTTTACGTTTTCATCTCCCCTAAATTAAACAAAATCTTTATTTTGCTTAATTATTAGTCAATTTGTCAATAGACATTTTCTCGGCTGCCCTGCTATAATAGATTTAGCGAAAATGATTGGAGCGTTTAATATGGACTACAGAACCGAAGCACCTGAGATCATAAAAAGCTTTTTAATATATCACGAGACTATTAAAGGACACTCGCCGAAAACCGTTGAGGAGTATTATCTTGACCTGCGTACATTTTTCAGATACATGAAGATTGTCCGCGGCCTTGTTCCTAGAGATACTGAGCTTGAGGATATTGACATACATGATATTGATCTTGATTTTGTTAAGTCGATCACCGTTTCCGATGCTTATGAGTATCTCGCTTTTTTGACCCGTGACCGAGTGAAAAATCAGCGCAGCCGAGATGTCGAATACGGCACCATGGCCTCGACCCGTGCGCGCAAGGTTTCAACTTTGCGAAGCTTCTATAAATATCTTACCGTTAAGGCAAAGCTTTTGGACGTTAACCCTTTGCAGGATCTAGACGTACCGAAAATTCCGAATAAATTGCCAAGATATCTTACTCTGCCGGAAGCTCAGGCCCTCCTCTCCTCTGTTGACGGAAAAAATAAGGAGCGCGATTACTGTATACTGTGTATATTTTTAAACTGCGGACTGCGTATATCCGAGATCGTCGGACTGAACCTTTCGGATATTCGGGAAGATCATATACGAGTATTCGGCAAAGGAAGCAAAGAACGTATTATTTATATTAATGATGCCTGTGCCGAGGCTATCAATCAGTATCTCGATGTTCGCAAAAGCATCGCAGCTATTGATAAAAATGCACTTTTCCTTTCTAACCGGCGCACCAGAATGAGCCGTGAGGCGGTTCACAGCATGGTAAAAAACTCACTGCGCCGAGCAGGACTTGATGCCGAAAAGTATTCATCTCACAAGCTGCGCCATACCGCCGCAACGCTTATGCTGCAAAACGGAGTTGACGTTCGCACGCTCCAGGAGCTTTTGGGGCATGATAACCTGAACACGACGCAGATATATACGCATGTTGATAATTCCGAGCTGCGAATTGCTGCTGAGGCCAATCCCCTTGCCCACTTTGAGCCTGATAACAAAAAAGACTAACGGAAACATCCGTTAGTCTTTTTTCTGTAATTTACTTTAATCCTCAGAATCTTCGCTCAAAGTATCGGCAGACGGCATGCGAACAACGTTAAGCACGCCGAATACCGAGGCTGCAAAATCAAGAAGGACTATGAACCAAAGCGTTGCACTTCCAGTGAGCGCGAGAACGACAAGTACAAACTTGATTACCGCCGTAAATACGAGATTTTCGGAAGAAAGGCGCTTTACCATATGTGATGCCGTGTACGCAACAGGAAGTCCGAATATGCCGACATTGCTCATAAGCATGTCTGCGTTTTCAAATTCCGTTCCGACTTTTGCATCAATATCCGCGGCAGTGTGATATTCAAGGTTCTCAGCGCTTATGTACATAAGCTTTTCATCGGGAGCGAGCTGATCCTTGCACTTTTGGATTATATCTGCTTTCTCGGTAAAGCCGCACTCATAATGCAGCTCATCAACATTCAGAGCTTTTGCAAGCCTTTCGCTTACATCCCTTCCGTCCTCGGTCAGAAGCACGCTCTTGATGCCTCCCAAAGCGGCAAAATCCGATATAACGCTTTCGGCATACGGGTTGAGCTTTTCCTTAAGTGTCAGGCTGCCGGCGTACCTTCCGCCGATGGCCAGATAAAGAATATATCCGCTTTTTCGCTCTGTGTCCGGGATGGATATTCCCTTTGCGTCGAACAGTTCGCCTGTTCCGAGCAAAACGGATCTTCCATGAAGCGAAATTTCCATTCCACAGCCCGGAATATCCTTGAAATCGGATATATATGAGGTGATTATATCGCCACTGTATGCGCTGACTATCGGCGCAGCAAAGCGCTGCTCGGATGAATATGCAGTGTATGCGGCAAGCTGGAGAAAACTTTCGTTATCAAGTATCGGAGAATTGACAGAAACAAGCTTGGGCGTACCATCTGTAAAAACATCGGCTTTATCATATATAACAGATGCAAGATCCCCGGTGTTTTCAAGTGATGCCGTGTTTTTAATATAAACTCCGTACTCTGCCGCGCGGCTGAGGCCTGCGAGCGAATACATCGGCAGCGCTGCAAGCGCCGATATCGGAACCGCTGCAATAATTAGCATGCTGCCGCGGCGGATGCTCATCACATATGTCATGTCCGTAATAAGCGGAACGGCAGCAGCAAACAAAATTCCGACGATAAATGCCGCTTTTGAAAACAGCTCAAGATACGGCATATACTTGTCAAAAACCGAGTTTTTGAGGCTTCCGGGACTGTTCAGTATGCTTCTGAGTCTAAGACTGCCTTCCCTATCCTCGGGCGAAACGGCGCCGTAAAAGCCGAGCTTGGTTTTTCGGATAACAAAGTTCAGGCAGGTACGTCCAAGCTGATATACAACAAGCATAACTATCGTCTCTGTATAGCACCCTATGCAGAAGCAGGCAATGGCGCACAAGCAAACCAGCAGCTGATCGTTTAGATAATCACGCTTTTTGATTATCTTATCAACGGCGGCAAGAACTATATCAAATCCGCATATGAGCGCCGCCGCGATAAGCATGAGCATTGAAACCAAGGATGCTGCATTTACCGAATATGCGGCTATTAGCAGTGCGGCAGAAAGAGCGACTCTAAGTAGGGTCACAATTTCCTGAGCATAGCTTCTGCCTGCCCTGCTGTTTTTTGATGAGTGCGATTTAGCCATTGCAGCACCTCCCTGCCGTGATGATTTTACGCTTATGCCTTTCCGTCGCAGCCGAGAACATCGACTATCTTGTGTGCGACCATATCCTTAATTGCCTGACGTGCGGGCTTGAGGTACTGCCGCGGATCAAAATGATCGGGATGAGCGTTCAGGTAGCTGCGGATGGATGCGGTCATTGCAAGGCGCAGGTCGGAGTCGATGTTAATCTTGCACACTGCCATGGATGCCGCCTGGCGGAGCTGATTCTCGGGGACACCGATAGCGCCGGGCATATTGCCGCCGTTTTCGTTGATCTGCTTTACAAACTCCTGAGGTACGGAGGATGCACCGTGCAGAACTATCGGGAAGCCGGGCAGACGGCGCTCAACATCCTCAAGAATGTCAAAGCGGAGCTGGGGCTTCGTGCCGGGCTTGAACTTATATGCGCCGTGAGAGGTGCCGATAGCGATTGCAAGAGAATCGCAGCCGGTACGCTCAACAAATTCCTGAACGTCCTCGGGACGGGTGTAGGACGAATCCTCGGCGGAGACATTTACCTCGTCCTCAATGCCGGCGAGAGTGCCAAGCTCTGCCTCGACGACAACGCCGTGATCGTGAGCGTACTCAACGACCTTACGGGTGAGCGCAATGTTATCCTCAAAGGACTTGGAGGATGCGTCGATCATGACTGAGGTGAAGCCGCCGTCTATGCAGGATTTGCAAAGCTCATAGCTGTCGCCGTGGTCAAGATGGAGCGCTATGGGAAGGCCCGTTTCCTCGACCGCAGCCTCAACAAGCTTCATCAGATAGGTGTGGTTTGCGTACGCGCGCGCGCCCTTGGACACCTGGAGGATGACCGGAGCTTTGTGCTCTGCGGCGGCCTCGGTGATGCCCTGCACGATCTCCATGTTATTGACATTGAATGCACCGATGGCATATCCGCCATTATAGGCTTTTTTAAACATTTCGGTAGTAGTTACGAGTGGCATAATTGATCCTCCTGTAAGAAAAATGGTGATATTGCACAATTTTTTTCAAAATCATATTTATTATAAACCTAAAACATGTTATAATCAATAATCATTATGAATTGGAGGCGTAGTTTTGGATAATTTTTTTGAGCCGCCGCTGATTGGCGCATGCATATTTGGCCAGTCGGGCGGTCCCACCGCGGTTATCAACGCGAGCGCTTACGGCGTTATCAGAACAGCACTCGACAGTGATGTTATAACAAATGTATACGGTGCTGCATACGGCATCAAAGGTGTACTTAATGATGAGCTTTATGACATGGCTGAAGAGGAGGATTATGAGCTGAAGCTCCTGCTTAACACTCCTTCCTCTGAGCTTGGGTCATGCAGATATAAGATTGCAGATCCCGAAGTGGACGATACTGACTACAAAAGGATACTTGAGATATTCAAAAAATACGATGTAAGGTACTTTTTCTATAACGGCGGAAACGATTCCATGGATACCTGCAATAAAATAAGCAGATATATGGAGAAGGTCGGCTATGAGTGCCGGGTCATGGGTGTTCCCAAGACCATTGACAACGATCTGTTCGGAACCGATCATTGCCCCGGTTATGGCAGTGCCGCGAAGTTTATTGCAACATCATGCATGGAAGTCGGCAAGGACACCGACGTTTACAATACTGATATGGTCACCGTCATTGAAATAATGGGCCGACATGCCGGCTGGCTCACGGCATCGGCCGCGCTTGCGACCGAATACGGAAACGGCTGCGGTCCGGATCTTATTTACCTTCCCGAGCGAGACTTTGACCTTGACCAGTTCACGGAAGATGTCACCAAGATCATGAAGCAGAAGAGAAATGTGCTTGTTGCCGTTTCGGAAGGACTGCATTATGCCGACGGATCGTTCGTGTCCGAGGCAAAGACATCCGGTACGGACGGATTTGGCCATGCGCAGCTCGGCGGTCTGGCAGTAAAGCTTGCAAATTACCTAAAAGAGCGTATGGGACTTAAAAAGGTTCGCGGAATTGAGCTCAGCCTTCTTCAGCGCAGTGCGGCGCACATCGCCTCGGCAGTTGACATTGATGAGGCCTACTCTGTCGGAAAGTATGCCGTGGAAGCTGCGATAAACGGCGCTACCGGACAAATGGTAGCACTTGAACGTGAGGATAATCAGGGACTGTACTCCTGCAAGCCTACGCTTCTCTCGCTCAGCAGCGTTGCTAACTATGAAAAAAAGGTTCCCCTTGAATGGATAACCCGAGACGGCAACTATGTTACAAACGAATTTATTAACTATGTTCTCCCACTAATACAGGGCGAGCCAAGAATCCCTCAAAGCAATTCCCTCCCCCGTTATGCGAGACTGAAAAAGGTCAAAGCAAAGCCATGCGAGAAAGCAACTGCTGAATGAAAAATTAATTAAAATGCCACTGTTTTGACAAAGTGTCCAAAACAGTGGCATCAATTTTGCGATTTTAAACTATAAATTGTGCAAGTAGCATAAAGAAAGCGTTAAGAATTGCTGCGTGCTATAGCCAAGTAGCTGCCCATATGCTAATATACGAGTATTATTTTTTGGAGGAATAGTCATGCAGCAAAAACGTAAAATCAATTTAGCCGGTTGGATCATCATATGCATGCTGGCCGGTATCCTTGTAGGCTTTGTATTTCTGCTCGCAGCGCCGAAAAGCACTTTTACAACAGATTATCTTAAGCCCATCGGAACGATATACATAAATCTGCTTAAGTTTATGGTAGTTCCCGTTGTCCTGTTCTCAATTATGGACGGCGTTATTTCGCTCAACGACCTCAAGCGTGTCGGCAGCGTCGGCGTAAGGACTTTTATTTACTACATGTGCACAACGGCCGTTGCGGTCGTCATCGGCCTTGTTGTAGTAAATTGCTTCAAGGGCTTCTTCCCTGTTCTCGATTCGAGCGTTACCGATTCACTTGAATACACCGCTGCCGAGGCTCCCAAAGTCATGGACGTTATCGTTGGCATCTTCCCTGATAACCTCTTTAAGCCCATGGTCGAGGCAAACATGCTTCCCGTAATCTGCATTGCAATATTCTTCGGCGCAGGTATACTCGCTGCCGGTGAGAAGGGCAAAAAGATCGGCGATCTTGTTAATTGCATGAATGAAATCACCATGAAGGTACTTATGATGATCATAAAGCTCACCCCGATCGGCGTATTCTGCCTGATGGCTGACGTTGTTGCGGTAAACGGCGCAAAGATCGTCGGATCTCTTGCACTCGTTGTCGGTGTCGCCTATATCGGTTATATTCTGCACGTTATCATCGTATACGGATGCAGTATCAAATTCCTGTCCGGCATGAGTCCGATAGCTTTTTTCAAGGGTCTTGCCCCCGCAATGCTGACCGCATTCACCACTACCTCGTCCAATGCAACTTTGCCTATCAACATTGAGTGCTGCAACGAGATGGGCGCCGAGCCTGAAATAAGCTCTTTCGTTCTGCCTCTTGGCGCGACCATAAACATGGACGGTACAGCGATATACCAGGCGGTTTGCGCTGTGTTTATCGCCTGCTGCTACGGTGTTGACCTTACCCTCGGCCAGATGGCAATGATCGTTCTTACGGCAACACTTGCCTCTGTCGGTACTGCCGGTGTATCCGGTGCAGGCATGATAATGCTGTCGATGGTTCTCATGTCCGTCGGCCTGCCTGTTGAGGGTATCGCAATAATTGCCGGAGTTGATAAGCTGTTCGATATGGGGCGTACAACGCTCAATATCACCGGCGATGCTACCGCAGCAATGTGGGTATCGAAGGTCGAGCGCAAAAAAATGGCTGCAAAAGCAGTGAAGTAAGCTTGTATAATGTAAGCTCCCCCGTGACTACGGGGGAGCTTTTTTAATCAAAAGCAGGATTTACAGCATAGAAGTTTTTCGAATCGAGCTTTTCGATCGCATTTCTCAGCCCTTCGCCGAAGCGCTGATAGTGTACGATCTCCCTCTCTCGCAAGAATTTTATAACATCATTAACATCCGGATCGTCGGACAGCCTCAAAATATTATCATAGGTTGTGCGAGCTTTCTGCTCTGCCGCCATGTCTTCGCTTAGATCAGTTATAACATCACCCTTTACCTGCATAGTAGCTGCAGTCCACGGTGTGCCAGACGCAAACTGAGGGTATACTCCGGCGGTATGATCAACGAAGTATGCTTCAAATCCGGCCTTTTTAATTTCCTCCGGAGTCATCTTGCGCGTCAGCTGGTGGACAATTGCCGCTATCATTTCTAGGTGACCGAGTTCTTCGGTGCCCAGAGAAGCATCGGAAATGTTCCACAGCGCAAATTCAGTTCAAAATCCTGCGTTTCGTGGGCTTTGGATACATAGCTTAAAGACCTCGGACAAGGTGTTGAAGTACGGCGAAAATAACAAAGTGGACTTCTCCGAGCATCCGACGGTAGTTAAGCGTGGCAGCGTTAGAACAATCAATATTTACGCCGCTGTTCCCGATGTAGCGTAGGACAAGCCTATCGCACATTGGAACTTAACACCGACCTACGGTACAATATAAACGCAAGGAGGTCGAGCGTATGAAAGACAAAACCACTCATCTATATGTAGACAGTCACGAAAGGACGCTGATATTACATAGCCTTGTGGAGCTGAAAAACGCTCTCATACGGCAAGGCAGATATACGGACTGCATTGACGAACTCATTTTCAAGGTAGCCAATGCGCCCGTCAAGAGAATTAAAATCGAATATGTCTAAGGCAATTCAAGAGTGAGCCGCTTATTCTTTTCCATAAGAGTAAGCGGCTTTTTTGCGTTCTCTGTACGATTTACATAGCCGCCTTGACAAAGCGGCTAAATCTATGCGAAAGGAGGACGCAGCTATGTCATATTGCAAAGTGATTGCTCTGACCAATCAGAAAGGCGGTGTTGGTAAGACCACAACGGCGGTCAATCTGGGTGTGGGTCTGGCGAAGCAGGGAAAAAGAGTGCTGTTGATTGACGCCGATGCACAGGCAAATCTCACAATGGCTCTGGGTTACAGCCGACCAGACGATTTACCCATTACGCTCTCCACAATCATGCAGAACATCATAGACGATAAATCTTTTGATGTTTCGCAAGGAATTTTATCTCACAGCGAGGGCGTTGCCCTGCTTCCGTCAAACATTGAGTTATCGGGCTTTGAAGTAAGGCTAATCAATGCAATGAGCCGTGAGCGTGTTTTGAAAACCTATGTGAATGAGGTTAAGAAAAACTACGATTATGTGCTTATTGACTGTATGCCGAGCTTGGGTATGATAACCATTAACGCTCTGGCGGCTGCTGACAGCGTGGTTATCCCAACACAGCCCCACTATCTTTCTGCAAAAGGCTTAGAGCTGTTGCTTCGCTCCGTGTCAATGGTCAAGCGGCAAATCAATCCCAAACTCAGAATTGACGGTATCTTAATGACAATGGTTATGCCCCGTACCAACATTTCAAAAGAAATCACGGCGACGGTCAAGAGTGCCTACGGTCAGAAAATCAAGGTGTTTGATACCGAGATACCTCATTCTATCCGTGCGGTGGAAGCAACCGCAGAGGGTAAAAGCATTTTCGCCTACGACAAAGGCGGCAAGGTTGCCGCTGCGTATGAACAGTTCTCAAAGGAGGTGGCAGAGCTTGGCGAGAAACAGAGAAACCAAAATCGAGCTGACCGCTTACGATGACCTGTTCCAGACGGACGAAAGCCGTGCGGAAGCAGCTTTAAGCAAGATACGGGATATTCCCCTGTCGGAGATTGACGAGTTTCCAGACCACCCATTCAAGGTTTTAATGGACGAGGATATGGAACAGCTTGTCGAGAGCGTGAAACGGAACGGCGTAATGACCCCTGCTACCGTGCGTTTGAAAGAGGACGGGCGGTATGAGCTTATCAGCGGTCACAGACGAAAAAAGGCTTGTGAGCTTGCAGGGCTTGAAACCCTCAAATGCGAGGTCAAAGACCTTACCCGTGATGAAGCCATTATCATTATGGTGGAAAGCAATCTGCAAAGGTCTGTTATTCTGCCGAGTGAAAAAGCCTTTGCCTACAAAATGCGGCTTGAAGCGATGAAGCGGCAAGGTCAACGAAGCGATTTAACTTCGTCGCCATTGGCGACTAAGTTACAAAGTGGGCGTTCCGATACGGAGTTAGGCGAACTTGTTGGCGAGAGCAAAGACCAAATCCGTCGTTTTATCCGCTTGACCGAGCTTGTACCCGAAATTCTCCAAATGGTAGATGAAAAGCAGATTGCTTTCCGTCCTGCGGTGGAGATTTCCTATCTTGCCGAGGAACAGCAATACACCTTGCTTGAAGCGATGAGCTATAACGACGCTACTCCCTCATTGGCTCAGGCTATCAAAATGAAGAAGTTTAACCAAGACGGAAAGCTGACGGACGAGGTTATCCAATCCATTATGGAGGAAGAAAAGCCCAACCAAAAGGAAAAGCCTGCTTTCCGTGATGAACGGATAACCAAACTCATTCCGAAAACCGTTCCCAAAGGACAGGAAACGGATTTTGTTGTTAAGGCTTTGGAGTTTTACACCCGACACCTGCAACGAAACAAAGCACACGAAAGATAGCCGCACACCGAGGGCGAGGTCTGCCTGTTTGCGTGGATAGCCGCATTTTGCGCTTCCCCCTCTCCACACCTCACCCCCTAACTACTGCCAAGACTATCCGAGAAAAGAATATCTGCAATATCTCGCAAATCGGTTTGTACCTTTGAGGACTTCTGATGTTTTTCGTATAATGAAGCCGTAAAGGAGGTCGATATGATGAGAAAATCAATGTTTGCAGCGCTTCTTGTGCTGATAATGCTGCTATGTGGCTGCTCCGATGTTTCAACAGCCCCCACGCGGAATTACGAAAGTGAGCTTGTGACGGAAACCGAAGCTGCTGCCAAAGCCGAAAGTACCAAGAGCATTTATTCCTCGGAAAGTAATGAGAGCAAAGCTCCAGAAACGAGTGCAGCGCTTGAAACTGCCGCAGAGGTAACGGAGCGTGAGCCTGTTCAGAGCGAAACGGTAAAGCAAACCGAGCCTGTCAAGCGGATTGAAGCAGAAACACCTGCAACAAAACCCACTACGGAAAATAATAATCCGCCGCCTACGGAAACACCGACACAAACCGCTTCCGAAAACACAAAGACAGCCTATGATTTTGAGTTCGATATGGAAGCGATAAAGGCGGATTGTATCAGTATCGGTCAGTCAATGGGGCTTCGTTTGGATACCTCTCTCACTCCGAGCAACGCAAGCTGGTGGAATCCCGTAACGGCGTCACGGAGCAATCAAGGCGAAATTCTAAAGCAAAGCCTTGAAAGCTATATCAAGTTTCATACCGCTGAAAATCTCAGCGCATACGGAATTGATGAAATCTCAGAATTTAATATTTGCTGCGAAGCAAAAGGAAACGGCGAATATCTGATTTACTTTCTTTTTGCATAAGTGGCAGCAAGGCTTATCCCTCTGTTTCAAAAACAGGGGGATTTTTTATACCCAAAATCAAGAAAGGACGGTTTAACAGTCTATGAAAACAAAGTTTAAGAAGAACGGAAGGCGGCTTCTGGCGGCTATCCTCTGCCTTGTTATGGCGGTTATGGCATTGCCGATGTCCGCCTTTGCGTGGACAAGCGAGGAAGGCGTTAGCTGCACTTCCTCATTCGGGGACTACTATGTCGGCTCTGACGGAGGATACTATCGCAGCAAATCCTCTTATTCATTCATCGTGTACGACAGCGACGGCAACACCTCTGTAAGAACAATCAGCGCAGGCAACGCCAAGCGCAAATACTTGATGACCGACAGCAGCGGAACGCACCAAGTTTACTGCGTAGAGTCTGGTATTGACTTTAATACGGGAAACAGCTATGTATCCAAGAATGGCAAAAACAGCTCCTATTTTCGCAAGCTGCCGACCGAAGCACAGTTCGGCGTAATGATGGCTCTGATGTACGGTTGGCACGAAGGAAAATCCTCACCCGTTGCAGGCACGAACAAAGATGATTATGCGTTTGCAACCCAAACGATTATCTGGGAATATCAGCAGCAGCTCCGCACAAGCCCGTCCGACCTGCACAGCGCAAACGGCATTGATGCGGACACTTACTGCTATTCCCTAAAGGGCAGACCTTCCGAAAAATGTTATGACTGGATTTTGTCGCAAATGGCAAGCCACTATACCATTCCGAGTTTTGCCGCAAGAAATCAGAGCAAGGCAGACACCTATACGCTCAAATATAATCCCGACAGGCAGAATTACAGCTTGACCCTTACCGACACAAACAACACCCTCGCCAATCTAAGCCTTTCGGCAAGCGGCATTAAGGTATCCAGAAGCGGAAATCAGTACACCTTTACAAGCGACAAAATGATTATCTCTCCAATTACGGTATCCGCACAGAAAGCCGTTAATCTGGATTGCGACGAGATGCTTATCTGGGGCTGCGTAGGCAAGCAAACAATGGTTTCGGGAGCTTCCGACCCTGTATATTTCTATTTCAAACTTGATACCGAAACCTACGGAACAGGTCTTATCAAAAAGACATCTGAGGACGGTGTTGTATCTGGCATCAAATTCAATATTTCTGGTAACGGCGTAAATCAAACCGTCGTGACCAAAGCAGACGGCACGGTAGATATTTCTTTGATGCCGGGGGTCTACACCGTCACAGAGCAGCCGATTGACCGATATGAGCCGCAGAATGTTCAGAGAATTACTATCGTAAGCGGTCACACCTCTACCGTGACCTTCAGCAATACGCTGAAGCGTGGCAGTCTGGAGATTATCAAAAGCTCCGAGGACAATCTGGTGGAGGGCGTGAAATTCCATCTTTACGGCACATCTTTAAGCGGTCTGCCCGTTGATGAATATGCCGTGACCGATGCAAACGGCGTTGCAAGATTTGAAAATGTGCTTATCAGCGGCTCTACACCTTACACCGTAGAGGAAATTGACACGGCGACACGCTATGTCATTCCCGCTTCTCAGACAGCGCCTATCGAATGGGAAAAGGTAACGAGCCGCAGATTTACAAACATTCTCAAAAAATTCAATGTGACCGTAACGAAATCCGATGCCCAAACAGGTACGGCACAGGGCGACGCTTCTCTTGCGGGTGCTGTCTACGGCATTTATAAGGGCGAAGAACTCATTGACACCTACACGACCGATAAAAACGGTCAGTTTACAACGAAGTATTATGTGTGCGGCAACGATTGGACTGTCCGAGAAATCAGCCCGTCCGAGGGCTATCTGCTCGACAGAACAATCCACAAGGTCGGCGCAGAGCCAGAGCTTTACACCGTGGAGTTTAACTCTACCGCAAATGATGTGACCGAGCAGGTTATCAAGGGCAATATCGCCATTATCAAGCACACCGACAACGGCGAAACGCAGATTGAAACGCCCGAAACAGGCGCAACCTTTGAAGTATTCCGCAAGGCGGCAGGCAGCTTTGACGCCGCAAAGGAAACCGAGCGAGATATTCTTACTTGTGATGAAAACGGCTTTGCCCAGACAAAGGATATGCCTTACGGTATCTATACCGTCCGCCAGACCTCTGGTTGGGAGGGGCGTGAGCTGATGAAGCCCTTTGATGTGTTTATCAGCAAAGACGGTCAGACCTACCGCTATCTTATCAACAACGCAAACTTTGAAAGCTATATCAAGGTTGTGAAGAAAGATGCGGAAACGGGCAACACCATTCCGTATGCAGGCGCAGGCTTCCAGATTTACGACCCGAACGGAAACCTTGTGACAATGACCTTCACCTATCCCGAAGTGACGACCATTGATACCTTTTATACCACAGCCGATGGTGAGCTTATTACGCCGCAGACCTTGGAATACGGCAAGGGCTATTCTCTGGTTGAGGTACAAGCGCCGTATGGGTATGTGCTGAACTCCGAGCCTGTTTATTTTGATGTGATGCAGGAAAACTCCGAGATTGACGGCGGCATTACCGTCATTGAGGTGGTACGCTCCAATATGGCGCAGAAAGGCACGATTACCGTATCCAAATCGGGCGAAGTGTTCAGCTCCGTCAATAAAGCAGGTGGCTTGTATCAGCCCGTCTATGCGGTGCGTGGGCTTGAGGGCGCAGTCTATGAGATTACCGCCGCCGAGGATATTTACACGCTGGACGGTACACTCAGAGTTTCTAAGGGCGAGGTGGTCGATACCGTTACCACAGGTGCAGACGGTACGGCGGTAAGCAAGGAACTCTATCTCGGCAAATACGAGGTTAAGGAAATCACAGCACCGTTTGGAATGGTACTGAACGAGGAAACTCACGCCGTTGAGCTTGTATATGCGGGTCAGAATGTCGCTGTTACCGAAACCGCCACTTCTTTCTATAACGAAAGGCAGCGTGTAGAAATCGACCTTATCAAGTACCTTATGACGGACGAAGCCTACGGCATCGGCAAGAACGGCGAAATTTTTGATGTAACCTTTGGCTTGTATGCGGAAAAGGAACTGACGGCGGCAGACGGCACGGTTATCCCCGCCGACGGACTGATTGAGATTATCTCTCTTGACGGGAACGGAAGCGGCAAGGTCAAAACCGACCTGCCTATCGGAAGCTACTATGTAAAAGAGCTTGCGACCAATTCCGCATATATCTTGAACGGGCAGAAATATCCCGTTGTTTTCGAGTATGCGGGGCAGGAAACGGCTACCGTTCACATCACAGCTAACGGCGGCGAAGCCATTGAGAACGACATCGTTTACGGCTCTGTAAGCGGTAAGAAATCCGATGAGGACGGAAACGCTCTCGGCGGTGCGGTTATCGGCATTTTTAAGACAGGCACAGAGAAATTCACAACAGAAAACGCTATCCAGACTACCGTTACGGCTGCTGACGGCAGCTTTTCTTTTGAAAAAGTGCCGTATGGAACTTGGGTAATCCGTGAAATCGAAAGCCCGACAGGTTTTGTACTCTCCGAGGAAGAAATTACGGTCACAATCGGCGCGGTTGATGAGGTCGTGGAAATCGAGCTTGTCAACTACTTCATTAAGGGCAATATCGAATTGACTAAGGTCGATAAGGACTACCCCGACAACAAGCTCACAGGTGCAGAATTTGAGGTCTATACCGATACCAACGGTGACGGCAAGTTGGATAGCGGCGACAAGCTGCTTGGAACAATGACCGAGCTTGACGGTGGCGTTTATCAGATGAAGGAGCTTCGCTACGGAAAGTACCTTGTCCGTGAGAAAACTGCTCCGACAGGTTTTGTGCTTGACGAGAATGTGTATTCCGTATCCATCGAGGAAAACAGCAAGACCTATATCGTTGAAAACGAGGCAGGCGTGGGCTTTGTCAATGCGGCGCAGAAAGGCTCTCTTAAAATCGTAAAGACTTCCTCTGACGGTAAAGTTGAGGGCTTCTCATTCCGTGTGACGGGTGCTGACGGCTATGACCAGACCTTTAAGACCGACAAAAACGGCGAGATTTTTATTGAGGGTCTGCGAATTGGCGAATACACCGTATCCGAGGTAAACGACAGCGTTTCCGCAGAATATATCCTGCCTGCCGACAAGCAGGCTGCGGTCAAAGTCGGTGCTACCACTATCGTTGAGATGCACAACGAGCTTCGGGACACCCCGAAAACGGGCGATGACTTTAATATTGCTTTGTGGGTAAGCCTTGCGGCTGCTTCCGTTCTGGGCGCAGGCGTTCTCGGCTTCGTAGGCTTTAAGAAAAAGAAAAAGGAGGACTGATTTATGGAGGCAAAGACCATTATTGCAATCGTGCTTGTGGTGTTTATCGTAGGCGCTGCGGTATGGCTGAATATCCGTAACAGAAAGAAGTAACAGGCGTGGGGCGGCTGAAAAAGCCGCCCCTTTGCTGTTTATGGAGGTAAATCTATGAGAAATCTCAAAACCATTGAGGGCAAGGTCAGAGCCGTTCTGCAAAAGGACAAGGAAGCACGAAACGACGATATGCTGCTGTATTTGAAAGTCTGCAACGGCTGTCTAAAAGATACAGGGGCTATGCCCTTTGCCGAGGTAATGGCTCAGTATAAATATCTGGGACTGCCGAGCTTTGAGAGTGTCGGCAGGACACGCCGCAAATTACAGGCACAATATCCAGAGCTTATGGGAAACGCCCGTGTAAGGCGGCTTCGTGCCGCAGGCGAAAAGGCGTATCGCAAATACGCAAAGGAATGAGGTGCAAAATGGAGGAAAAACGGATAAACAGCGGTTATGAAATCATAGAAAGCCATACTATCGGGAGTAATGAGCTTGTTATCGGTCATAACGCCAAAGCCCCCAACCCCTATGTGTGTTGGTACTGCAAAAACGGCTCGGATTATTTCTGGGGATATTACTGCAATCAGTTGTCCGAAGCAAGGAAGAAGCTGAATGAACGCTATCGGCGGGAGTGCCGTATGCCCTACAATCAGCCCGATAGAAGCCAGAAAAGCCGTGATGACCGTGAGCGATAAAAAGGTATATGACTGCAAGACCTGTCCTTACCCCCGATATAAGGACGGGTCAGTTATTTTCTGCGATGTCTGTATCCAAAAGATTTTAGACGAGCAGAAAGAGAAAAAAGAACGAAAGGAGCAGCCGAATGAGTGAGGAAATGAGAAAGCTCGGTGATTACGAGATTATCCAGAGCATCTATATCGGAGATAAAGAGGTCGTGTTCGGCGCAGATGAAAAAGACCCGTATCCCTTTATGGTGTGCTGCTGCGATTACCACAACCCTCTGTCAGCGGCGTGGCCGACAGAGGGTGTGGCTTCGGACGATTATCTGGAAGCAATGCAGATTTTTGTTGACCGAGTACAATCGCAGATTGACCGCACCAAAGAGGAGCTTGCCAAATTTCCCTTTGACAAGACCGTGTTTACAAAGGAGCATTGTATCCCCGATGACGGTATGCGTAACATTGTTGGAAAGGTCGTTGTTATCAATTCCGAGCCGAAACGCTATGAGTATCGGCATCCCGCCTATCAGCTTGTGTTGGCTGAAGGAGGAAACGGAGCTATCGGCGGCAGAGGTCGGGCGGTGTTCGGCACTTGCCTTGCCACAGGCGAACAAGCCAGATGGGAAAGGTACGATGTGCTTGGCGAAATCAAGCCCGAATGTATGCCCGATTGGGCGAAGGAAGCGCTTGCTAAAATCAAGGCGCAGGAAAAAGAGAAAAAGCAGAAAAGTCGGGAGGAACGCTGATATGGAGATACGAGCTTTAACTCCTGCCGAGCAGAAATACACCTATGCTCAGAGTATGCAGCTTGAGGGACAGACCGCCAATATCGGTCATCTGCGTGGCGATTTTGACAGCTCTGGATACGGCTTTTATACCACTTGGACGGACACCCGAACACAATGGAAAACGGACGAGTTCAAGGCGGAATTTGACGAGGTTATCAACGCTCTGCGCTCCGATAAATACGGACTGCTGAAAAGCCGTTCCGATATGAGTGCGTATGCAAGGCAGTATGCAGATAGCGCCTTTAAGGGGTGCTATTGCACGGAATACGGTTTCCGTGTGGATACAGAAAAACACGCATATCTGCTGCGCTGCAACCCCACAAGGGGCGACTACAATTTTTATTGCTACTGCTTTGTAAAGGAATGGCTTGATAAGCACATTCAAAAAGCTGAGCAAGGTATCCGATTTATTGACCCGAACTATAAAGAGCTGTTCCGTATCCCAGACGGCGGCAGGATAATCGTAACGAACTCTTGGGGAGAAAAGCGAGAATATTCCTGCCGCTTTATAGATGAATGCCATACCGAGGTCGGCAACAACATTTTTCATATCTGCGAGTTTGCCGAGCGTATGCAGCAAAACGGAGCGACCTACGAGCCGAAACAGGCGGAGCAGCCGTCCCAGAAAGCGCCGAGGAAAAACGACTATGAACGATAAAGGAGGATTGCGATATGGCTGTTAATCAGAAAGCCGTCAAGGTCTTGAACAAGGTTTTGGAAGCAGGCTTTACCGATGAAAAAGCAATTTCCGCTATGACTATGGACGATATTCTCTCTATGCAGGGTATCACGGTTGCGGACATTGCCCTTATCAACGACCTGCAAAAGAGCATTAAAGCGAACAAGGTCATTTCCTTTCTCGGCGGTGCTGCCGATGAATAAGAAAGACCGAAGGAGGTGCAAATTCAATGGCTGCGAAGTATCAGCTAATTACGGAGCTGTATCGGCGCACAGGTATTGCAGTTGCAAAAAATCCGCAGGCGTGGCAGAGCTTTTTAGCTGCTGCTTGCCGCAACTATAAATGCCGCTTTGATGAACAGCTTTTAATCTATGCACAACGCCCCGACGCTATCGCTGTTGCAGAGCTTGACACTTGGAACAAGCGCTTTAAGCGTTGGGTAAACAAAGACAGTAAGGGTATTGCCGTTTTTGACCCAAAGGGTCGCAGGAATACCCTTAAATACTATTTTGATGTTTCGGACACGCACGACGGATATTACGGCAGCCGCCCCGTCCCGATATGGCAGATGAACGGGCGATACGAGCAGGCTGTTATCGAAAGGCTATCCGACAGGTTTGGTAATACGGAAAGCACCGACCTTGCTTCTGCCCTAATGGAAACGGCAAAGAACGCCGTTGAGGATAATCTGCAAGACTATTTCTCTCAGCTCAAAGGCTTCACAAGGGACAGCTTCTTGGAGGAATTGGACGACCTTAATGTAGAGGTCTGTTACAGGCGTTTGGTAACAAACAGCGTTGCATTTATGCTGATGAGCCGCTGCGGTCTGGATACAAACGAGCATTTTGACCGAGAGGATTTTGAGGGCATTATCAATTTCAATACGCCTGCGACTATTAACGCCCTAGGCATTGCCACAAGCGATATTTCCGAAATGGCGCTCAAGGAAATTTCTCTTGCGATACAAAATCTGCAAATCGCAGAGAAAGGCGCAAATCGCACCTTTGTACCAGAAAGCAAAAGCCAATATAATATAGGCAGAATACAACCCGAAAGGAGCGAAAATAATGAACGCAATCACTTACAGCAGGCAGGGCGATTATCTTATTCCCGACCTGACATTACCGACCGAGCAAGAAATTCCGCTTGGCAGATACGCACAGATGCACAGGAGCTATCTGGAGCAGCACAAGCGAGTGACCTATCTCAATCTGCTGACATCGGGCAAACTGAACGAGCATCTGTATCAGACCGAGCAGACAGCTCTCCAGAGGTTGGAGCTTCTGACGAAGCAGCTTTCAGCCGAACAGGGCGTAACGGAGGAACTGAAAGAGAAAGCCCCGATGCAGTGGGTACAGAGAATGAACAACATCCGCAGTCAAGCGGAGGAAGTGATTATGACCGAGCTGATTTACAAGTAAGCGTTGCCAACGCAGATGAGGTCAAGGTCAATCTTCCCACCGTAGAGAAACAAATCAAAATGATAGCCGAAGCAGAGGACGAAAAATCCTCTGCTTTTGCTATTTCCAAAGAAGATATTGACTCCGTGCTTCAGAAAGGCAGCGGTGTTGAGGACAGTAAATACCGTATCTATCGCCAATTCCAAAAGGGCGAAAACAGGCAGAAAAATATTGAGTTTCTTAAAGATGAGTATGGAACGGGCGGCGGTGGACACACCTTCCCCGACGGTTTTGACGGTCACACTTGGCATAACGGCAAAGGTATTGCCATTGACCGAAACGGCACTTATACCAATCACGACCTTGTGTTGAAATGGTCAGAGGTTGAAAAGCGTCTGCGTGAGCTGATAAAGGCAAACCGCTATCTCAATCCGAAAGAAAAAGACCATTATGCCGATTATCTGGAGAGCGTGTCAGCCCCCCAATATGAGGTTGACGCCCAGAGAAAAATGGCAAGACAGCGTTTTATCGACGCTCATTGTGACCTGCCGCCTGCCGACAAACGGGATACCCTTGCCCTGCGTCTGTCGGACTTTATCCGTGACTTGGATGGGCACGAAAAAGACCTGTTATCCAATGTGGAGCGTTCCGACCTTGTCGATGTTACGGCTGAACAAATGGAACAGCACTTGTCCGACCCTGCTGCCGTTCAACAGCTCCTTGATTTTCTTACCCAGATACAATGGAAAACGACATCGGTTTTCAGCCGCAGCAATGCGTGGAAATTTTCCGAGGAATTACGGGAGCTGCATCCGCTTCACTATCTCTACAATGAGGGCGATGTGGTTTATATCGGCGCAGACAAATACGAAATCACAGATTTTGACGAAAGCGCCGTATCTCTCCGAAATGCAGAGTTTCCGTTGTTCGGCAAGGAATACAGCCGAGAGGATTTTGAGAAAAAGCTCAAGGAAAATCCCGCAAACGACCATCTGAAAGTTGTCGTGACCGAGAAGCAGCAGACAGACGCACCGTCCGAGAAAAAGCCAGACGGAATACAGTTTTCTATCGGCTTTTCCGAACACCCTGCTTTTTACGACAGGAAGCTTAATGACCGTTATACGGATTTGAGCTTTGCCCTCGGAAACAAGCTGCTCGGTGTTCTGGATGAAAAACAGCACCGAGAGCGTGAAAGCAAGGAAATCGGTTGGTATCATAAAACGGATTTTGAGATTACCGCTACCGTCGTCGGCGAGGACTTTCACTATGAGGGGCGCTTTGATATTGGCGACGGCGAGGGCGACCTTATCGCCCATATCAAGAATTATTACGATTACTGCCTGTCGCCGCAATGCCCGTTTATCCCCGAATGGAACCGACAGGGCGAGGATTATTACCGAGGACGGATGGAAAGTCTGCGCTTGGGGCGTGATGTATTTATCCCGTTCTTGGAGCAGAATACCGAGTTGACGCCAGAGGACGAAAAGCTCCTTTCTGAGATTATGGCTACCGAAAGCGACTGGTACAGAAAAGCCGAAGAACCCGAACAACCGTCTGCGGCAGATGAGATGATTGCCTATGCGGAAAAGGTTGCTTCGGAATATGAATCCGAGCCTCAAGAGGAACGCTTTGAGATTTTAATGACCTCAGATGCGTTCCCCGACCCCGAAGATGTTTATGCTATCTGGGATAATGTCCGAGAGAAATATTACGCCGATGATTACGGCAAAATTCTGACCTATCCCACAGAGGAAGCGGCAAATGAGGGCTTGGCGGCAGTCAAGAAAGCGGTTGCCGACAAAGAAACCGAGGAATGGCTGTATGTGGAACGGGCTAAACAAGGTTTAGATCCCGTTCCCACGCAGGACAACGCCGACCTTATCGGCAAGGAAATCACGATAGACAACCGCAAATATATTGTGGAGAGTGTCGGCAGGATAAGCGGCGATGTGTCCCTGCGTGACATCACTTTTCAGAACAGCACGGGCTTTCCAATTAACCGAGTGGAGAAAATCGGTTATATCCGAAGCCTTTTGGAACAGGCAGAAGCCGAATTACCGTCCGAAGAAAAGACGGACGCTCCAGCCGCTTTATCTGCTGACCGTCACAATTTCCGCATTACCGATGACACGCTCGGCGTAGGCGGCGCAAAAGAAAAGTTCCGCAACAATATGGCGGCTATCAATCTTCTGCACGAGCTTGAAATCGAAAACCGCCTTGCCACACCCGAAGAACAGGAAATCCTATCTCGGTATGTCGGTTGGGGTGGTTTGTCTATGGCGTTTGACGAACACAATGCGGCTTGGGCTGACGAATTTAAGGAGCTGTATGCGAGCCTATCCCCAGAGGAATACAACGCCGCTATGGAGTCAACGCTGACCGCCTTTTATACGCCGCCCGTTGTTATCAAGGCAATGTATGAAGTGCTCGACCGCTTGGGCTTCTCACAGGGCAACATCTTGGAGCCTTCCTGCGGCACAGGCAATTTCTTCGGTTTGCTGCCCGAAAGTATGGCAGGCTCAAAGCTTCACGGCATAGAGTTAGACCCGCTGACGGGTAAAATCGCAAAGCAGCTCTACCAGAAAGCCAATATTGCCATAGAGGGCTTTGAGCAAACAAAGCTACCAGACGACCATTTTGATATAGTTATCGGCAATGTGCCTTTTGGAGAAATCCGTGTAAACGACAGCCGATACAATGCCCAGAAGTTTCTCATACACGATTACTTTTTCGCAAAGGCACTTGATAAAGTCCGTGCCGGCGGCGTTGTGATGTTCATTACCTCTAAGGGAACAATGGACAAAGCAAGCCCAGAGGTAAGAAAATATATTGCCCAGAGAGCCGAGCTGTTAGGCGCAATCCGTCTGCCAGACAACACATTCCGTGCCAACGCAGGCACAGAGGTCACAAGCGATATTCTCATTTTGCAAAAGCGTGACCGTGTGATTGATGTTGAGCCAGATTGGGTCTATCTGGACACGGACGAAAACGGCGTTACAATGAACAGCTATTTTGTTCAGCATCCAGAAATGGTGCTTGGACAAATGCGGCTTGAAAGCACACGCTTCGGAAAATCAGAGCCTGCCTGCAAAGCCTATGAGGATAAATCTCTGTCAGAGCAGCTTCACAACGCCGTTCAAAGGATAAACGGCGAAATCACAGAGCTTGATAATGAGATAGACCAAATCTCCGACGAACAGGACACATCCATTCCCGCTGACCCGAATGTACGCAACTTCTCATTCGCTCTGGTAGACGGCAAGGTTTATTTCCGTGAGAATGACCGTATGACCCCTGCCACTGTATCAATGACGGCGGAAAACCGTATCAAGGGACTTATAGAAATTCGGGATTGTGTGCGCAGGCTCATTGAGTATCAGACCGAGAATTATCCAGAGGAAATGATACGCACCGAGCAGGAAAACCTAAACCGCCTGTACGACAGCTATACCGAGAAATACGGTCTTATCAACAGCCGAGGAAATTATCTTGCCTTTGCATCGGACGAGAGCTATTTCCTTTTGTGTTCTCTGGAGGTGCTTGATGATGAGGGCAATTTCAAGCGGAAAGCGGATATGTTCACGAAGCGGACTATCAAGCCGCACCGTGAAGTAACCTCGGTTGAAACATCGAGCGAAGCCCTCGCTCTATCCATTGGAGAGAAAGCCCGTGTTGATTTGCCCTATATGGAACAGCTTACGGGCAAAACGCAAGCCGAGCTTGTCAAGGATTTGTACGGCGTTATCTTCAAAGTGCCGAACTCCGAGCCTGTTTCCTATGCAGCCGCAGACGAGTATCTGTCGGGCAATGTCCGCACGAAGCTCATTATTGCACAGGCGGCGGCAAAGGACGACCCAGAGCTTGCGGTCAATGTGGAAGCCTTAAAACAGGTCATTCCGAAAGACCTGTCCGCTGCCGAAATCTCCGTCCGTCTGGGAACGACTTGGATACCGCAGGAGGATATTCAGCAGTTTGTTATGGAGCTGCTTACTCCGTCGCAGTACGCCAGAGGAAAAATCAAGGTGCGCTACACCGAGTTTAACGGCGATTGGTTTATTGAGAACAAAAGCTCCGACTTCGATAATGTCAAGGCAAACAGCACCTACGGTACAAAGAGGGCTTCTGCCTACCGCATTATTGAGGATACTCTGAACCTGCGTGATGTCCGTATTTTTGACTATGTGTATGATGAACACGGCAACAAGAAAGCGGTGTTCAATGCCAAGGAAACGACGGCAGCACAGGCAAAGCAGGAAGCTATCAAGCAGGCGTTTGCGGATTGGATATGGAAAGACCCAGAACGGCGAAACCGTCTTGTTCGCTATTACAACGACACTTTTAACTGTATCCGTCCCCGTGAGTATGACGGCAGTCATATCACTTTCGGCGGTATCAGCCCAGAAATCACATTAAGACCGCACCAAGTAAACGCTATTGCCCATATCCTTTACGGCGGCAATACGCTCCTTGCCCACAAGGTGGGCGCAGGCAAGACCTTTGAAATGGTAGCGGCTGCACAGGAAAGCAAGCGGCTCGGACTTTGCCAGAAATCAATGTTTGTTGTCCCCAATCACCTTGTCGGTCAGTGGGCTTCCGAATATCTGCGGCTCTATCCGAGCGCCAATATCCTTGTTACGACCAAGCAGGATTTTGAAACGGGCAACCGCAAGAAGTTCTGCGGGCGCATTGCTACGGGCGATTACGATGCAGTTATCATCGGGCATAGTCAGTTTGAAAAAATCCCGATGAGCGTGGAACGCCAGAAAATGCAGTTGGAAAAACAGCTCTTTGATATAGAACGAGGTATTGAAGATGTGCAGGCTTCCAAAGGCGAACAATTCACGGTCAAGCAGCTTATGAAAACTCGCAAGGGTATCAAAGCAAAACTCGACAAACTCAATGATACCAAGCGCAAGGATACGGTAATCGAGTTTGAACAGCTCGGCGTTGACCGTCTGTTCATTGACGAGAGCCATTTTTACAAGAATTTATACCTCTATACCAAGATGCGCAGAGTGGGCGGCATTGCCCAGACCGAAGCCCAGAAGTCAAGTGACCTCTTTATGAAGTGCCGCTATCTGGATGAAATCACGGGCAACCGAGGAACGATTTTCGCAACAGGTACGCCCGTCAGCAATTCTATGGTGGAGTTGTACTCGGTGCAGAGATATTTGCAGTACGACACTCTGGTACAAAACGGCTTGCAGCATTTTGACAGTTGGGCTTCTACTTTCGGAGAAACCATAACGGCTCTGGAGCTTGCCCCAGAGGGCACGGGCTACCGCGCCAAAACGAGGTTTGCCAAGTTCTATAATCTGCCGGAGCTCATGGCAATGTTCAAGGAGACCGCAGATATTCAAACGGCGGATATGCTCAAGCTCCCCGTGCCAAAGGTCAACTACCGCAATATCAAGGTCGCTCCGAGCGAAATCCAAACGGAAATGGTCGCCTCCCTCGCAAAGAGAGCCGAGAAAGTCCGTGACAGACTTGTAGAGCCGTATATCGACAATATGCTGAAAATCACGAATGACGGGCGCAAGCTGGCACTCGACCAAAGGCTTATCGACCCGATGCTGCCCGATTTTGAAAACAGCAAGGTCAACGCCTGCGTGGATAATGTGTACCGTATTTGGGCAGAAAACGCCGATACAAGGGCAACGCAGCTTGTGTTCTGCGACCTGTCAACGCCCAAAAACGACGGCACTTTCAATGTCTACGACGATATACGAACAAAGCTGACCGACAGGGGTATCCATGCGGAGCAGATACGCTTTATTCACGAGGCGACCACCGACGCACAGAAAAAAGAGCTGTTTGCAAAGGTCAGAAGCGGCGAAGTGCGTGTTCTTTTAGGCTCTACCCCAAAAATGGGCGCAGGTACGAATGTGCAGGACAGGCTCAAAGCCATTCATAATTTGGACTGTCCATGGCGACCGAGCGACCTTGAACAGCGGCAAGGGCGCATTGAACGGCAAGGCAATATGTTCCCAGAGGTTGAGGTCTACCGCTATGTTACGGAGCAGACCTTTGATGCCTACCTCTATCAGTTGGTAGAAAGCAAGCAAAAATTTATCAGCCAGATAATGACGAGCAAAAGCCCCGTCCGTTCTGCCGAAGATGTGGATGAGGTTGCGCTGTCCTTTGCCGAGGTCAAAATGCTTGCCACAGGCGATGAGCGTTTCAAAGAGAAAATGGATTTGGATATACAGGTATCAAAGCTGCGTGTACTCAAACAAAGCTATCTGTCCGAGCATTACGACCTTGAGGACAGGATACTCAAATTCTATCCGCAGACCATAAAGGAGTATGAGGAACGCATTGCAGGCTACGAAAGCGACACGGTACTTGCCGAGCAGCACAAGCCGCAGGGTGAGGATAAGTTCTGCCCGATGACCCTAAAAGGCGTGACCTTTACCGAAAAAGCAGCCGCAGGCGAAATGCTCCTTGCCGTCTGCAAGGAAAATACTCTTGCAAATCCCGTGGAAACCGGCAGCTACCGTGGTTTCAGAATGGAGGTTTATTTTGATACGCTCAACACCCATTACTGCCTAAACCTTTGCGGAAAGGCAAAGCACAAGGTAGAATTAGGCAGCGATGCGCTCGGTAATCTGACCCGAATTGAAAACGAGCTTGCGAAAATCCCTGTAAAACTGGAGGTTGCAAAGACAAAACGGACGGAAACCATCGAGCAGCTACAAACCGCAAAAGCAGAGGTTGAAAAGCCTTTTGCCTTTGAAGATGAGCTGCGGGAAAAGACGGAACGGCTGAACGCTCTCAATATCGAGCTTAATCTGAATGAGAAAGACCATTCCGTTATGGACACAGAGCCAGACCAGAGCGAGGAACAACCCGAAAGAAAATGTGTAAATCGAGAGAGATAATGCTGTTTGTATATTTGTAATGACCTTTTTGGGGAAGTATAATAGGTACAAGAAGTATTAAATCGGAGGTGAAAACCGTGCTTGATAATTTCAAATTTGAAACCTTTGTCGATGCGCACAGCAATATTTTCGAGGAATATCTAAGCTCCGTCATATCCAAGCTGCGAGAAACCAATTCCGAATACCGTTCCATAGAGGAAAAGATAGAAAGCCTTTACAGGCAGTATCCGAAAGTGATGGCGGTGTTCGATACGGAGAAATCAAGCGATTTATCCGAGCAGGAATGTACGGCGCTGATAGAAATTCTGGAGCTTCGGGCAAGGCTCTGCGATATGCAGCAGGAAGCAATTTATTTCCGAGGCTGCTATGACAGCGTGGGTTATCTGAAAAAGGCAGGAATTTTATAACCGAGAACAGCGGCATTGGCGAAAAGCTGATGCCGCTTTTATATAGCCGAGTGGTTTTCACCGAACGAAAATCACTCGGCTTTTTCTATTTCTGGAGGTGATTTGATTGAATGAGACGCAACAGACCTTATGTGCAGCTTGACCCTGCGGTTATCGAACAGGCAAGGCAAATGGACTTGCTCTCCTATCTCAGAGCTTATGAGCCGAACAATCTGGTGCGTGTCGGCGGCAGCGTTTACTGCACCAAAGAACACGACAGCTTAAAGATTTCTAACGGCAAATGGTTTTGGTGGTCGAGGGGTATCGGCGGCGTTTCCGCCCTTGACTATCTTATCAAGGTCAAGGATTACGGATTTGTGGAAGCCGTCGAAGCGCTGACGGGCGGTGCGGTTGAATGGACGCCGCCGCAAACGCCGAAAAAAGACGAGCCGAAAGTTTTGCTATTACCGCCGAAGAACAAGGATTGTAACCGAGTAGCGCAATATCTTTTCGGGCGTGGTATAGATTATCAGCTCATACAGGAGTGCATTGCGGACGGCACGATTTACGAAAGTGCCGATTATCACAATGCCGTTTTTGTGGGCAAGGATAAAAGCGGAACACCAAAGTATGCCGCCCTGCGCAGCACTCTCGGAAGCCCCTTTAAGCAGGACGCTTCGGGAAGTGACAAGCGATATTCGTTCCGACTGCTTGCAAAAGAGCCGATAAACACGGTGCATTTATTTGAAGCAGCCATTGATTTACTGTCCTATGCGACCTACCTTAAATGCGAGGGCAAGGACTATCGGACACAAAATCTGCTCTCTTTGTCGGGTGTATATCAGCCCAAAAAGGAGCTGAGCGAGAGCAAAGTCCCCATTGCGCTGTCCACTTATCTCAAAGAAAATCCGCAAATCAAGACCGTTGTTCTGCATCTTGACAATGACAAAACAGGCAGGCTGTGTACCGCCGCCTTAACCGAATTACTGAAAAAGGACTATAAAATCGTTGATTCTCCGCCGCCTGTCGGCAAGGATGTCAACGATTTTTTAATGTCCTATCTGGGTCTTACAAGGCAAAAGCCCGTCCGTGAAAGGAGTGATGTCCGTTGATTGTGCAGCAGATTTTCTGAAAAACGGCAACCAAACCGACCATAAATTCAAGAACGAAAGTGAGGAAATGACGATTGAAAAACTATGATGTAACCCTTACCGCCCACTACGAAAAGACCGTTTCCGTTTGCGCCGACAGCCCCGAACAGGCGGCGGAAAAAGTAAAAATCATCCTCTTTGATACCGACCTTATCGAGTTTTCCGATGAGGATTTTGTCTGCGGCGAAGCCGATATTACCGAGCATAGCGAGGACGGTCTTGACGATACCGATAAGGAAGAATTGTCCGAAGAAGATGATTGTTCGGACTGTCCGTACTTCTGCCCCGTGTGCGGAGAATGTCTGTATGAGGACGAGTGCGAAGAATGATATGTCTTACCAAGCACTGAATTTGGCTAACCAAATTCGCTTGTTAGGGGGCTGCCCCTAATACCCCGTGAAAACAGAAAGGAGTTTGAGAATGAGTGAGTTTATATTTTTCATCATCGGCATAATGCTCGGCGGGCTGACAGGCGTTGCGATTATGTGCTGCTTGCAGATAAACCGTCTGTCCGAGAGAGAGGAAGTGAAAAATGCGAAAACGAAATGTGCAGATACTTTTCCGTCTGACTGAGGAAGAAGCCGAGCAGCTTAACGAGCTTGTGCGAAAATCGGGTCGCTCAAAAGAAGCATTCCTCAGAGAAACGGTAAAGGGATACCGCCTGTGTGAGAAGCCCGACCCAGAGTTCTATAAAATGATGCGTGAGCTGTCGGCTATCGGCAACCGTATCAATCAGCTTGTGGTTAAAGCAAACGCCCTCGGTTTTATCGACGCACCGATGCTCCGAGAGGAAGCAAGGAAATGGCACGAGTTTCAAATCGAAATCCGAAAGAGGTATCTGCTGCCCCGCAAGGTATCTTAATGGCGGTCTGCGAGATATGGGATGTGCGTGGCAGGCTCGACCACCCGATTGACTACGCAGAAAATCCCGAAAAGACCGCCAACCCCAAATACACCGAAGCTGATTTACAGGCGATGGTCGATGTAATGGAGTACGCCACCAATAAGGATAAGACCGAACAGCGTTTCTTTGTCACGGGCATAAACTGCGACCCGACTACCGCAAGAGATGAAATGATGATTTCCAAAGCCCAATGGAACGACAGGAGCGAGATTGTCTGTTATCACGGCTTCCAGAGCTTCAAGTCTGGCGAGGTCACGCCAGAGCAAGCGCACGAGGTCGGGGTCAGACTTGCCGAGAGAATGTGGGGCGACAGATTTCAAGTCATTGTTGCCACCCACCTCAACACCGAGTGCCTGCATAACCACTTTGTAGTAAACTCCGTTTCCTTTGCGGACGGCAAGCACTATCACGACAACAAAGCAAACTTGCGGCTGCTCCGTCAGCGCTCCGATGAGCTTTGCCGTGAGTATGCTCTGTCCGTTATTGAACACCCAAGCGGTAAGAAAAAACCCTATGCGCTTTATCAAGCGGAAAAACAAGGACGCCCCACAAGAGATAATGTTGCAAGGCAGGCAGTTGATGAAGCGATTGCAAAATCCTACACGCTGAAAGACTTTGACCGCATTATGGTGGAGATGGGCTACCGTGTGAGCTTTGACCCTAATCGCAAGTATTGGACGATTATCGGAAAGGGCTGGCAAAGACCGAAGCGGCTCTATAAGCTCGGAGAGGATTATACCAACGACAGAATAACGGAGCGTATCAGTCAAAACTCCTATGCCGTAAGGTTTGACCGATTTACCGACCCGCCGAAGCAGGTCAAGGTCTATCGGGTCAAGGGGTCGCTTTCGGATATTAAGAAAATCGGCGGCTTGCGGGGACTGTATCTTCATTACTGCTACAAGCTCGGTATCCTGCCGAAGAACAAAAAACAGAATTACGCTCGGCTTCATTATCTGTTAAAGGACGACCTTATGAAAATGGAAGCCATAGCAAAAGAAACAAGGCTGCTTTGTCGGAATCACATTGATACGGCACAGCAGCTTTTGTCATACAAAGGCTCGTTGGAAACGGAAGTGTCCGCCTTGCTTGAAAAGCGCAAGGAGCTTTACTCCAAATCCCGTTCCGCAAAGGACGAGGACACCAAATCACAGGTCAAGGCAGAGCTATCCGATATTTCCAAACGCCTTAGTATTCTGCGAAAGGAGGTTAAACTTTGCGAGGGTATCGCCGCCCGTAGCGACACCCTTAAAGAAAAACTCGCAGCGATACGGGCAGATGAACAAGAACAGCAAAGAAAGGAGCTGACGAAAAATGAACACAGGCGGCGAAGCGGCAGAACAAATCGTCCGAATGAGCTTGGAGGGCTTTGAGGTCGCTGCAAAAATCACAGGCGCAGGAGCGAAAAACATCGCCATCCTGCTGTATTCCATTCTGAAAGAAGAAAAGAAAACCAAAGGCAAGGCACGGCTTTCCTCAATGCTTCGCTCTGGAAAAGAGCTGAAGGTCTTTACCGTGAAAAATGACGACCTCAAAACATTCACACAGGAAGCCAAAAAGTACGGCGTTCTTTACTGCGTCCTTGCAGACCGCAAGAATAACGACCCTAATGCAGAGGTCGATGTTATCGCCCGTGCGGAGGACGCATCGAAAATCAGCCGTATCGTGGAGCGCTTCAACCTTGCATCGGTGGACACCGCTTCTATCGTAACCGAAGCGGAGAAATCCAAAGACGAAAAGAACGGACAGCCAGAGCCAGAAATCACAACACCCGAAAAAGCAGAAAAGGACAAGCTGCTTGATGAGCTTATGGGTAAGCCTGTCGGCAAGGAGGGAAACGCCCCAAACCCCTCGGTGGCAAAGACCGAAAAATCCCCTCAGTCCGAGCCTATCTCAGAGAAGCAAAGCAAATCCGCAGAGGGGGCTACTATGACTAAGGATAAACCCTCTGTCAAAGAGGAACTGCGGAAAATCAAGGAGAACCGCAAAGAGCAGGAAGCGGACAAAGGCACTTCCGCCCTGGACAAAAGCGGAGCTTCCGACAGGGCTAAGAGTGCCAACGGTAAGACCGAACACAAACAGCCCCAGAGAAAAAAGAAACACAAAAAATCCAAAGAAGCGAGGTAAACAAGTATGAGTATCTATGATGTATTCAGCGGCGGCAGCAAGCCGTTTGACAAAGAACAATGGGCTGCCCAGAAGCAGGCACAGCGCAAAGAAGCCTATGAGCTGATTGACAACACCTGCTCCGAAATGATGAGCAGCGGCGACAGCTTCCGTCAGTATCTTGATGTGCAGGGACGGTTTGACCGCTATTCCGTAAACAATGCCATTCTGGTATCGGCGCAAATGCCAGAAGCAACGCAGCTCAAAGAAAAAGCCGCTTGGAAGCAGAGCCGTGTCTATGTGAACAAGGACGCAAAGAAAGTCGTTATCCTTGAGCCGAGCAAGGACTACACCCGTGATGACGGTTCTAAGGCGGTTGGCTACAACGCCAAAGAGGTCTATGACATTTCCGAAACCTCTGCAAAGGACAGACAGGAAGCACAGGAAAAGAAATCTATGCGTGAGCTTGTGTCGGCACTCATTGACGCAAGCCCCGTGCCTTTTGTACCTGTTGCAGACCTTGAAATGCCTGCCTACTACGACAGCGAACAGCAAAGCATTTTTATCCGCACGGGTCTTAACGAGGAGCAGCTTTTCGTGAGTATGGCAAAGGAAGTATCTGCGGCGGTTTTTGACTTTAAGCATAACGAAAGCCGAGAAGTGTCCGAGTTCAAATCCTACTGTGTGGCGTATATGGTAAGCTCCCGCTACGGCGTTGATACCAGAGGCTTTAATTTCTCCAGACTTCCGAAAGAGCTTGCGGAAACGGATACGCAGGTGTTCAAGGGAGAGCTTGGCTCTATGCGTGATGTTCTGGGTGAAATCCAGAGCGAAATGTATAAGAGTATGGAGAAGAACAAGCCTGCCAAAAGCAAGGAACAGGAACGATAAACGGAGGTACAGCCTATGAGAGAAGAACGATACCATATTGCACTTGATAAGTACGATAAAAATATCGTTATCAATGCGCTTAACACCCTGCGTACACGGCAGTTACAGGAGGAACGCCCCACCGAGCCTGTTGACGAGCTGATTAGCAAGGTAGCACACGCCCCGACAAAGAAATTCAAGGTCGTGCATTGCAGGTGCAATGAGGAACGATAACGACAAAAAGACGAGCCTAATTCTTTCCGCCTGCGGCGTTGTTCCTGTCGTGTGGTTTGCTCTGCTGACCGCCCCTTATGTGGGCGGCGGCATTGTAGAAATCATCCGAGGACTGACCGATGCTATGGGCAGTCCCTTTGCCGTAACCGTATGTGAGGACAGCGTAAAGACTGTCCTTATTTTTTTAGCCGCATACGGTATGGCTATCGGTATTTACCTCTCCACACGAAGGAACTACCGCAGGCGTGAGGAACACGGCTCTGCAAAATGGGGCAACGCCGATGCGCTGAACAAGAAGTATCGGGATAAAGACCCGTCCGAGAACAAGCTGCTGACCCAGAATGTCCGCATTGGTCTTGACGGAAAAAAGCACCGCCGAAATCTCAACATTTTAGTCTGCGGCGGCTCTGGTGCAGGCAAAACACGCTTTTTCTGTAAGCCTAACGCTATGCAACGCAACACCTCTTTTGTGGTGCTTGACCCAAAGGGCGAAATCGTCCGTGACATCGGCGGTTTGTTGGAGAGCAAGGGCTATGAGGTGCGTGTCCTTGACCTAATCAATATGCACCGCAGCCATTGCTACAATCCCTTTGTGTATCTGCGCAACGACAATGATGTGCAGCGTTTGGTAACGAATCTGTTTAAGGCAACTACGCCAAAAGGCTCACAGTCGCAAGACCCGTTCTGGGATACGGCGGCAAGTATGCTGCTTCTTGCGTTGGTGTTTTATCTCAAATACGAAGCTCCGTCCGACGAGCAGAATTTCCCTATGGTTATGGAGCTGCTTCGTGCAGGCGAAGTCCGTGAGGACGACGACAGCTATGTAAGCCCTCTGGACGAGCTGTTTGACCGTCTGGAAATGGTAAACCCAGAGCATATCGCCCTCAAGTATTACAGAGATTATCACTCTGGCTCTGCTAAGACCTTAAAGAGTATTCAAATCACGCTTGCCGCAAGGCTTGAAAAATTCAATTTGGAGAGCCTTGCGGGGCTTACCGCCACCGATGAGCTTGACCTGCCGAGTTTGGGAGAAAAGAAAGTCGCTTTGTTTGCTCTGATACCAGACAATGATACGAGCTTTAACTTCCTTGTCAGTATCCTTTATACGCAGCTCTTTCAACAGCTCTTTTATCTGGCAGACCATAAATACGGCGGCAGCCTGCCCGTGCATTGCCACTTTATAATGGACGAATTTGCAAATGTATCGCTGCCCGATGACTTCGATAAGATTTTGTCCGTTATGCGTTCCAGAGGGGTATCGGTATCCATTATCCTGCAAAATCTGGCGCAGCTCAAAGCTCTTTTTGAGAAGCAATGGGAAAGCATTGTAGGCAACTGCGATGAATTTCTTTACCTCGGCGGCAATGAGCAAAGTACCCACAAATATGTGTCGGAGCTGCTCGGCAAGGAAACCATTGATACCAACACCTACGGAAAAAGCTCTGGGCGAAGCGGCAACTATTCGACCAACTATCAAATATCGGGGCGTGAGCTTATGACCCCAGATGAAGTGCGTATGCTTGATAACCGTTACGCACTTCTTTTTATTCGTGGAGAACGCCCCGTAATGGACTTCAAGTATGACATTATGAAGCACCCGAATGTGAAGCTGACTGCTGACGGAGGGCAGCCGCCGTATAATCACGGAGAGCCGACGCAGGCAGTCGCAACCCTTGTGTTTGACAGCGATATTCCTCAAAGCGCCGTAAGCATAAACGCTGTCAGCACTTCCTACGAGCTTCTGTCCGATGAGGACTTGGAAGAAATATTCAACATCTAAAAGGAGGATTTATCTATGAAACTTTTTAAGAAGAATGAGGGTAAGAAAACCGAAAAGCTGCCGATGTCTGGCAAGGTCAGAAAGGGCTTCCGCTTTTACTGCACGGCAGTAATGACATTGACCCTTGTTGTGGGAACATCCGTGACCGCTTTTACGGCGAATGACCCTATTGCCGTAGTCAATAACCTGTCCGACTTCATTTTCGGTTTAGTGAGAGCTGTTGGTATGATTATGCTCGGCTTCGGTATTGTGCAAATTGGTCTGTCCCTCAAATCTCACGACCCGTCCCAGAGAGCAAACGGCTTTTTGACCCTTGCGGGCGGCGTTGTCATTACCTTCGCAAAGGAAATCTTGACTCT
>UMGV01016228.1_pt1 | contig 49610 bp, 46 predicted proteins | sample 1965361 | NCBI WGS metagenome assembly UMGV01 (sample SAMEA4836081, study PRJEB28245) | human gut metagenome | biome: gut microbiome; material: fecal sample | place: Denmark | collected 2008
CTCATAATTGACCAACTCTCAATCGCAGGCATAGCCGAGAACAACTCAAAATTCAACATTCAAAATTCAAAATTGCGCTTTGCGCTTCGCGCTTTAGATTTGCGTCACGGCGCCGCCAACGGCGCCTGTGACAATCAGTTCAATCACTCGCAGCACATACAGTGCCACACGTTTCCAGTCGATTTTCATACTTGTAGTCTTTAAGTACATTAATAAAATGAGTTTCATAAATCACAATACAATTAGACGTTTGGCTCAAGATTACCGCTGCCATCCTCCGAACCGGTATTGCCAGGGTTCTCAGTAGTACCACTATTCTCAGTGTTACCATCCGAACCACCCGATGGGTTAGAAGGCTTCGAAGGCTTGGTAGACGAAGAAGTAGAAGAAGGCTTGAGTTTTCCACTCGGAGTGAGATACACATCGTTCACACCGCCATAGCTCTCCACTGCATTCAGATAAGCATCCTCGTTCTGATACTGTTCGAGTAATGCGTTCTCGCATACAAGATACTGCGTAGAGATTACCGTCTTGGCGTTATGCTTGCGTGAGTGAATCCACACCATACCATGGTTGCCGAAGTCGTTAGAAGCAAGTGCAGCAAGATGCCCTTCCTGCACCGAGAAACCTCTGGCGTCCACAAGCGAGAGAAGCTTCGCCTCATTGCTCTTGTTGAGCACAATGCAACATGCATCCACCTCCGCCATAGGGATGTTGGTCACTTCGTTCACCACTTGATGTACCAGGAAATAAGTGATTTGGTCACCATACTCGTACAGCTTGTTGTTCAGCACCACAGCATTCGAGAACTCCGCCACCGTCGTCGTACTGGTAATGCTAAGCGCGCCAAGACTGATGTCCGTAACCGCCTTCTTGCCCTTTCCGCTTATCGCAATCGATTTGACGTTACCCTGGGTAATCTCGTAAGGAGCCACGATGCACATACCGGCATTCACCTCCGCCTTGGTTAGGTATACAGGAGCCATCGAGAGGTTGGTCGACACGAACTTGTTGTAGTCGTTGCGACCGTTACGGGTTCCTCCGAATGCCAACTTCATGTATGGTTGCAGCACCTGATACTCGCGAATGATATTTGCCCACTTCATGCGGTGCTTCACCTGAAGTTCGGTCTTCGCATTTGTAGTCTGTGTGATCTTTTCCGACACGATAGTCTTGCCACTTTTCTGTCTGAAGGTAAGGTTACCTGCAGAACCGTTGAGTTTGGAAATAATTCCAGTAAGTCTTGCCATAATAATTTGGAATTAAATGATTAAAAAATAAAGTTTTGTTCGGGTTGCCTTTCTCATGGCTTCCCATTAGAGTTTCGATGCATCTCCGTATTGCCTCCGTTTTGCCTCAGATGTACCTCCGATACTTCTTCTATCCATCTTCGATTGTTCTTCGATTCCCGAACGAAGGATGAACGAAGGATGAACGAAGGATGAACGAAGGATGAACGAGAACCGATCGAAGAACGAACGAGAACCGATCGAGAACCGAACGAAGAGCGATCGAGAAGCAATCGAGAACCGATCGAAGAATCAAGCGTATCATAACGCTTCATTACAGACTTGTTTGTTGGATGACGGTTTCTTTTCATTGTCTTGAATTTTTAGGAGTTAATAAAAGTTGATTTTGGGACGTTTCTTTTAGATGACGGCCTCTATAATACACTGTAAAACCATTCGGCATATAAAGATTTTGCTGCCGAATGCCGAACAAAGTCAGGCGTGTTGTTTGAATGCCATTTCGTTGCAACCACATGAGAATAAGACAGAATCTGACGCAGAAAAAGTTTTAAAATTAAATTTCTAAAGCCGAAAGTTATACCGAATATGAAAATATGCCGAACATTAGGAATGGAGCATAGGCGCACTTTGGCGCAATCCATCCCAGTCAATGCAATTAGCAGCAGTGATATAGCCAAGTCGCTAACATTTTCTTCCGAACCGCAGAGAGCAGTGAAAGCATTGGGACGTAGGCTGCAAGTGAATCTGCCCCTCAAAGATGTATCCCGTGCTATGGCTGGCGTGTATGTCGATTTGCAGAAGAAGGGTCACGATCCTGTAATGGCTACCTACATACGCGATTTGTATGGTATAGGAGAAGCCGAAAGATATTTCGACCAAGCCAAAAATACTATTTTGGTGGTTGATGCTAACGGTAGACCCATAAAAGTGGCATCGGCAGATACAGAACGCTATCGTTTGAGACAAATGCCTAAAAAACGTCACAAGGTATTTCGCAAAGATTCCTTCAGTGGCAAAAGAGACAAAAGCAATGCCGCTGGCAGACGTATAATATTGGGAGGTGGCTATAGATATCATGCTCATCTTGGCGACACGCTTGATTTGGTTAGCAGTGCAGCAGAACCGGCATCTGTCGCTTCAGAACTTCAAGTTGCCAAAGAAAAGGCCCAAGCTATTATTGATGCGGCACATGAAACAATAGATTCAAGAATCAATTTCGACACGATTGTGAAGTATTGTCTTGAAGAGGCCGCAAACTACGAAGAGATAAAGCCCGTATACGACATGCTGCTTGAACTACTCTATGGAGTGACAGATCCGAAATGGATAGAAGCCAAGGAACGCATCCGCAAACATATGAAGGATTTGGAAAGCAGAAGAGTTGTCTCGGAAACGGGCAATACCATGCGCAAACAGCGGCAAATCACAGGCACGAAGTCAAAAGTGACGGATGCCGTATTCGTCTATACCTATCAAGACAATAATGCATGGAAGCGTTTGGACTATCTGCGCCAACTACTGACTGAGAAAGGATGGCTGGACGAAAACACTACCCCTGAAGATTTTTGTGCAATTTTTGGTGGAATTTCATCTTCCGTTAAAGTGAAGTGGACAGGTGCACAAAGCCAGCTATATTACTTCATAAAGACCCTCTTGAGGCGTGGACTTATCAGATGTCCAGAAGGTCAAAAGGTACATTGGATTATCGTCTCCAATCATTTTGTTGACCGCAACAGTCGCACTTTTAAGGATTGGAACAAACAAAAGGATCCAAAACGCAGCAAGAGTGATATCGAAAAAATGGTGGACATCCTTGACCCAAGACTAAAAGACATACTCCGAAGGTGAATCGTGTTCCCTCAAACTTAACCATGAATTAAAGCCTTTGGCAACTCAACATTGTACAATTCACAATCGCAGGCATAGCTGAGAATAACTCAACACTCAACATTCAACACTCAACATTCAAAATCTCCATCCGATTGGTGGCATGTGCAGAGCGATACTGCTGTGGGGAACCTAACATTAACGTCAGATTAACGATTCATTAATGATGATTAATGTTCAAGTTTAGCGTAAACACGAAATTCCATAGATTGCCCATAAATTACTCATAAATTCAATTCGTGGTAAAATTTCTGGATAATTCACGATAATTCATGACCGAAACACCACTCATCAAGCATGAAGTTCTTTTTGTCACAAATTACCATAAATTATTCATGAATTCAGATTACGCACGCAACATTCGTGAGATTGGTGAAATTAGTGGTGGAGTATTGAACACGAATCACTCGAATCACACGAATAAATTCGTGGTGAAATTTCTGGTTAATTCACGATAATTCACGACCGAAACACCACTCAGCAAGCATGAAGTTCTTTTTGTCAGAAATTATCCATAAATTACTCATAAATTAATTTGTGGCAAAATTCGTGTCAAAATCCTTGTAAAGATGGAAGATATACTATATCTTTGCAGAAAAAAGGAGGGTGTATATGAGTATCAAAGAATATCGTTTGACATCTATGGAAGAACCAACAGATGCCATGCTTCATGAATTAATGTATCAAGTAGCTTGTTCTGCAAGGCAAAGCTCGTATAATGCAAAACAGGTTTTAAAGCAGAAGATGCAAGAAACTATAGAGTTGATACAGAGACAAAGACAAACACTTTCATCTAATAGTCAATAATCATGGTGAAAGAGCTTCGTCCCGTTTTGTGTGTTGTTGCAGGTCCGAATGGTTCTGGCAAGACATCTACTACAGAAAAACTGCTTGCCAACGAATGGACAGCAGATAGTGTCTATATAAATCCTGACAATATCGCACAAGAGAACTTTGGAGACTGGAATTCTCTGGATGCTGTAATGAAAGCAGCAAAGGAAGCTACACGTTTGCGTTATGATTGCTTGGAAAGAAAGATAAGTTTTGTTTTTGAAACAGTGTTTTCGTCTCAAGAAAAATTGAAATTTCTTCAAAAAGCACATGCGGAAGGTTTCTTTATCCGATTCTTTTATGTATGTACAGAGAATCCAGAGATAAATGTGTTGCGAATAGCTCAACGTTATCTTAATGGAGGACATGAAGTTCCCATTTCAAAGGTGTTCAGTAGATATTACAAGTCGTTGGCACTTGCTGCTCAGGCTATAGGGTTTGTTGATAGGGCATATATTTACGATAATTCACGAGATAATGAGTTGCCGCAATTGCTTTATCGAACAACTGATGGACACTTGATAAAGAAATATTCTGAAGATATACCTGAATGGGCAGCGTCCTTAGTATCATTATAATTGAACAGTAGGTAATCTTTGGATAAGTAGTTTAAAAGTAAGGAGGAGTTATATTCTTCAAGACTATATCGGAGTATTCAGCTTACTCGATGCTTTACCATACATCACAATTCGTACCGAACATGTCAAATCATTTGTAAAAGCTGAAAACGGCTTGCAGTCCACAATTGACCTTGCAAAGCAGGAATATCAATTGTCACAAGACAACAATCTCTATGGACTGATTGTTGGTGCAGAATCTGCAATTAAGGCTGCAAAAGAGGTGTTGAGAGCTGACGGTAAGGACAGGAAAGTTGAGATATTTGGATAATTGAAAAATCAAAACAATATTCAAAATACTAATGCAATTAACCCACTGAAAAATAGTGGGTACGCAGTATTTGTGGCTTACAGAGGAAATAAAGACGGCTAAATATTTGCAAATATCGGGGGGATGATGTAATTTTGCGATGTATAGTAACAAATAATAATGTTTAACTTAAATGAATTTGAAATTATGGCAAAACCGATAAAAGAAACTCCCGTATTGACAGGAAAGGATGCTGAACGCTTTGCACAGGCCGTAGCGAACCCCAAAAAGGTGGAGCGCGAGGATGTGTTGCGTGCTCAAGCGGTGTACAAAAGATTGTATGCTTGTTCTGAACTGAGATAAGGCAAAATATATAAGCGCATGAAAAGTTATCCAGCTGTAAAAATTGGTAGATTAGGAACGCAAAGAATGTGCTCAGGTCAAGGTCTTGCCCGTGACATAATTGATTATATAAAAGTTCTGTTTACAAATGGCAACCGTACAGGATGCCGTTTCTTAACGGTAGATGCTCATCGTGATGCGGTAGGTTTTTACGAGAAATGCGGCTTCAGCTATTTTACAGATTTGGATGTGGACGAGGATACACGATTGATGTATTTTGATCTTAAACCATTTCGTGATGCATGTGGTTTCTAAAAGGTGACGACAGTACTTACGTTGTCCGCAAGGAACGCAAGATTCCTTATATTCTCCAAAAGTATTTTATGGTAGTAACCTATTGCGATGAAGAAAAAGGATAATGGTATATGCTCATGCCAGCTGAACTTCGCAAGTCTCTCTCCGATGACTATAAAGTATACCTTGACATTGCTTTGCAAGGCAAGAAAGGACCTTCTGCAAAAGACCTGAGAATGATGTCGTTTATGAAGAATCTGTATGGGGAATAAATCCCAAACATTAGAAAATTCGTGTCAAAATCCTTGTAAAAATGGAAGATATAGCTTATCTTTGCATAAGATAGGCTGCATCTCAGCATAATATTCAAGCAAGCTTGATATTCTGCATTCGATTTGCACTATCTTTGCATATAATAAAAGAAAACGCTTAGAATATGACAACATTGACATTAGAAATAGAGAATCCTTCCATTCTAACACACTTGAAAGCTGTGTTAAAGGCTATTCATGGAGTTAAGATATTAAATGTTAACAACGCAGCATCCGATGATGACGTTGATTCAGAACAGCCAAATGCTGTAACCATAGCTGCTATGAAAGAAGCTAAAGAAGGCACCGATGCTGGTACTGTTTGCATGGACAGCTTAGAAAGTTTCATGTCTTCAATGAACTGAGTATGAAGGAAATTCGTAAGACCTCCCAATTCAAGAAAGACTACAAGCGTTTTAGTAAAGACCTAAACAAGGTTAAGTTGCTATTCTCGATTGTGGAAAAACTTGCAAAAGGGGAAGATATTCCATCTGAGTTTAAGCCTCATCAATTAAAGGGTGAGTGGAAAGACTATATGGAATGTCACGTTGAGGATGATTATCTCCTTATCTGGTACGACAAGGAAGAAAATATCATAAAACTTGTTCGTCTTGGATCGCATTCCGAATTATTTGGAAAGAGAAAGAAGCGATAACGAATTTATATTACGAGACATGCACTGCGCCCCGAAGTGGCAACTGTGAATCATCACCAATTAGTTCGTGATACAATTCACAATTGACCAACTCACAATCGCAGGCCTTAGCCGAGAATAACTCAACATTCAACATTCAAAACTCAAAATTCATCATTGGCAGCGCCCTGGGTGTAAGGCATTTACAAACAATGCGCCCTGTAAGGTGCAACTCTAAATAAAACCTTTATTCAAAATACTAATGCAATTAATCCTTTGAAAAATAGAGGGTACGCTGTATTGGTGGTTTATGATAATACACTGGAGCTAGCTAAGGAAACGGCTCAGAAATGTATAGAGCAACAGATAGCCTATTCAAGTTTAGATGAAAAGCAAAAACAAGAAATGAAAGAAAACTTTCAAGAATGGGCTGAAACCGTAATGCACGGTTTCAAAAAACGTTTGCGGGAAAGCGGCAGATTAATATAAAATGAATCTCTAGCCTTTTAATATAATTGGTTGGATGTAATTGATAGCTTACTTTGTGGTAAGTTTAAAAATAAGAAAATTTGGAAGTTAGTTAAGAATGTATTATCTTTGCACTTTCAATGAATATAAAGTATATATAATATATGAAATATAATTCCAGCGAAATCTTAAATGCTAATATTGGAACTGCTCGTGATAACATGAGTAGCCCTATACATAATTGGTATAGGTTCACTGCTGGTTTTTCTTATAAATTTGTTGATGAAATTATTAATGATTCACATGGGTTGATAGATTCTATTTATGAACCATTTGCTGGTTGTGGAACAACTTTAGTTGCTGCACAAAAGAAAGGCATCCATGCTGTTGGTAATGAAAGTCAGCAATTAATGTGTGATGTCATAAATGCAAAATTGAATTGGGATATTGATTCGGATACATGTTTGATGTATGTTAATCAAATTGGTTCTTACGTAAAAGAATGTGTTGGTAATGGTATTCCAGAAAGTCATCCATTATTGGCTTCTTTATATGATGCAAAAACTTTAGATGTTTTGTATTTAATAAGGGATTCTATTAGGATGATAAAAGAGTCAAAGTATAGATTGTTTCTAGAATTGGCATTAAGCCAAACTCTTCATAAAGTTGCATTGCATCCTATTGCAGTGCCTTATATTGTTCGCTCTAAAAACTTGATGCATTCAGGTCATTGTTGGGAGCGATTTACATCAATAGTTATGCAGATGTTGGAAGATTTGGATACATTAGTTTCTCGTGTTAGGACAGCTGTTGTAAATCATGCAGATTCTAGGCTATATAATGAAAGCATAGAAACAGATTCTTGTGATTTGTGTATTACATCTCCACCATATTTGAATAACTTGGATTATGGCGAAGTCTCAAAAGTGCATACGCATTTTTTCGAGATAACAAAAGATTGGCATGATATAACAGAAAAGGTTCGTAAAAATTTAGTCACCGGGGCTACCACTCATTATCGAGATAGAGATTTTGATATAGATAAATTCCACATAACAGAGTTTGCTAAAGCTAATGTTCATTTAATGTATGAATTGGATGCACGTTTTAATGTCTTAGCTAATATTTGTAAAGAGCGTAAGGGGAAAAAAAGTTTTCATATATTGATGATGCATTATTTTGAAGATATGTATTATGTCTTAAAGGAAATGCGTCGAGTTTTGTGTTCTGGAAGTAAAGCTTATCTGATATTAGGAGATTCAGCACCGTATGGGGTATATACACCTACGACTCAATTTTTAGGTGAAGTAGCTCTGTCTGTCGGATTTAATGAATATCAGATTTACAAAATCCGAACACGTGGACATAAGTGGAATATTAAAACTCGGCATAATGTAGAGTTGTCTGAAAATATATTGTTATTAGCATGATGTTGGATATAGATTCAAGGCTGTTTGCAAAAGATGTTTTATATGTATCTCCAGAGTATAGAGATTCTGGATGGTCGTATTTTAATGTTTATTCATTGCTTGACTTTAAAAACATATACAATGTCTATTATGAAAATGAAAATGTAAGGAGTATCCCTGCATTATTAGATTATTGCAGAGAAACAAATTTGTTTTCAGAATCTGGTAAGTCATGGACTCATAGGAATCTGTTGGAGATAGTAAATGCATTAAAAAAAACGGGTCTATTAGATATAAAGACTTCAGCACCTTTGGCTGGAATGGCATTTGATTGCAAAAGTAGTCAAATGCTTACTAAAAATGATATTTTTTCATTAAGAAAAGTCTTTTATTCATATTTTAGATTCAAAGATTTTTTGCAAATGTTTCGAAAGGCTCCTAATGAGTATATATTAGCGTACATGTATGAGAGTCGTTTTTTTAATAGATTCATTTCTATAGCAGAGAAAAAAGAATACTATTTAGAGGACTCAAAACAAGTGACAATGCGTTTTTGGGATGTGTTTACAAAATGGGGAATGACATTAAAAATCTTAAATAAATGTTCCTTAACTGCATTAAATATAGAAACAAATTGTTATGAATTGCAAAATGGTTATTTGGTAAAGGAGTCGACAGACATTCCTCAAGAATTTAGAGTACTCAAGTTCATGCAAGATAATTTTACCTCTGAGTGTGTATATATACCTGATTTAGAAAGAGAGATAATCTTTCATTTAGGTTATCATTTGGAGGATATAAAGGATGCTATTATTTCTGAATGTACTGAATACTCAAACACATTTAGACTACAGAGAATAACTGAAATTTTTATCGAGCATGGGGAGAGAATATTATTTCCTTTTGTTGACGGTTCATATATGTCTCATATTTTAAAAATTTGAATTATGGGTATAGATATTTTAAATCAAATAAAAGCAGCGGAGAATTTACAATCCAATTTAGCAGAAAAATTTGGATTGAAGTATAATCCATTTCCTCGTTCTGGTATTGCAAATTTGGCAGATTCAGATGAGGTTACTTTAGCGTTACAGCCAGCTTTAAGTAGTACAGCTACAGAGATTGTCGATTATATGAAAGATGCATTGTCTTTTGCAGGAACAAACGATGAAGACAAGTATCTTAGTTTGGTTATTTTGGGAGAGTACGGCTCTGGAAAAACTCAAACTCTGATGTTTATAAAAGCATTATTTGGTTCTTTGAAGACTACTTCTTTTAAACCATATGTTGTATATATAGATAATCCGGGTTCGAAATTGTCAGAATTAATAGGCGAAGTTATTTCCCAAATAGGAATAGAAAATTTTCGCCGCTATCTTTGGTCTATTTTTCTTGATTATATGGATAGGGAAGATATAGAGGATCCTGATAAGCGCATAAGAAAAGATGTTTTAGTTGCAGAATTAAATGCGCTAAATGGAAGAGAGTTGAGCTTGTTCTTGCAAAGCATAAATGATAATGAAGCAGAGTTTTCATGGCAAAAGCTGTCAATATCATATAAGTACTTGATAGATAGAATTACTTTCTCTATTAAATCTTCTGGTAGAAAGCAAGTCGAGGTGTTGTTTAAAAAGTATCTAACAGACTGTTTCTTGTCTATTTTCAAAATTTCTTCAGTTGCAGAATATTTCTACGATATTGTTACTGATAATATGAATGTGACTAAATCTTGGGATAATATAGTAACAGGAAATGTTAAAAACATAGATAAGAGAGAGGTCTATTTGTTGAAGGCTATAGTAGCAATTGTGAAGAAATATTTGGATGCAACAGACTTTATTATTCTTGTAGATGAATTTGAAGATTTGGCTGGTGGTAGAATAAAAGATTCTGACGTTGATAGCTATTTGAGAAACTTACGCACTCTGATAGATCGTGAAAAGAACTGGTGTTCTGTTTTTGCAATGAATACTGCTGCCTATGGTCGAATTCAAAAGATAGCAGCTCCATTAGTAAGCAGAATCGGAGACAGAATAATCATTCTTAAACCTCTTACCACGCTTGCTATGGTGAAAACCATGATTGCCAATTATTTGGATTTGGCTAGACTTGATGAAGAAAACAAACATTCAATAAAACCTTTTACAGATGAAGTTATAGATTTGTTACTTTCTGTAAAGGAAACAACAATGCAGGGGTCTCCACGTTTTATCGTTCAGTCTTGTTATACGCTCTTACAGAGAGCTTCAGAACAATTACCTAAGAATGGTCTTATTACAAGAGAATTTGCACAAGATATCTTTAAGGATAAAATTCTATTTTGATGATGATAGTTGATAATAAATTTAAAGTTGATTTTTTCCTTGATACGAATATTTTAGTTGATTACGTTCAAGGAGAGAATCAACTTTTAGTTCAAAGTTTGGATTATTTAGCTAAATGTCCATTCGTAACATTACGTTCTTCACATTATGTCGAGTTTGAGTTTACAGAGATTAGAAAGAAGAATGAATTCTTTAAGATAGTTCATGGAGAATATCCTAGTAAGAAACCTGAAGATCGAAAGTGTGTTAAAAACTATGGCAGTAATAATTGGAAAGATGGTGAGTTCGATTATTTGAGTTATAAGGATACTATACAATCATGTATAGAACAGAATTTAAACCTTTTAAAGAATAATCTTAATGTTAATTTTGATGACCATGTTCTTCATAAAGATTTGGTTAAAACTACATGCAAAATATTGCTACAAACGAAAATATCTCGTGAGGATAGTATGGTTTTGGTATCGTGTATGTATCCAAGTCCTGAGGAAAGATTATTATATTGTGTCATTTTGACAAATGACAAACAATATTATGATGCATATAATAATTCTAAAGAATGTGTAGATGAACTCTTAGGCCAAGGTGGGGTATGCTTGCCGCAGTTCTTTTGTCTTAAGGATATGCAAGTTCCACAGTTGAGAAATGAATCTGATATCATAGAGTTTTGGAACAAAGCCATAGTATCTTTTATTAAAGATAAAAATGAAAGTGATTACGTTGGACATACTATCAAGCCAAGTGCTAAGTCCATTACTAATGGCCATATTTGGTTTGATATGGAAGAAAAGAATAAAAAACTTTATGAATCTGATGGATTGGTTTTTATTTCCCAAGATTTATTGGATTATCAGAACATAGTAAATTGTAACAAATACTATGGTGGTGATGGCTTATGTTCAAAATTTCCTTTTACCGTGTCTGATGATACAGAATTTAGCATAAAATTAGAAATTAAAGATTCTAAAGTTTTAAGTAGGATCCAAAATAAGTATTATTATGTTTTCTATGAAGCTAAGTATGATGATTCACATTCGCTTGATTTTAATTTAAATTTCTAATTTTTGGACTCTTCATAAGGAACAGAATGTTCTTGGTTTATTAAGAACTTATATGAATTGTCGTAAGTGGAAGAACATATTATAAACTGATGGCACTTGGACTGAGTACTATTTCCATAGTGGTTGAATGCTTACTACTATCATGTTATTAAAAAAATAAGCCACAATACGAATGGCTATGCTCTAAATTGAGTACTAACAGAAGAATTATCTGATGTATAGTTAGCATAATATTTTAGTAAGAACTTAAAACAATAACATACTATGATTAAGGATTTAATATTAAAGAGTCATTTCAACAGATTCTTAGAATCATGGAATATAAACAATACAGATACTGTCCTTGAAGAGGCAAAAGCTTTTGAACGTTTTGTAAACTATACAATACTAAGTATGGACGATCCTAGTGCTTTTATTGGAAAACCAGAATTGTTGGATTGCTGTTGTGTTGGTGGAGCTAATGATGCAAAGTTAGATGGAATAGGTATAAAAATAAATGGACAGATTGTTTCATCAGAAGAGGACATATTACAAATTGTTGGGGTTTCAAAAAAGATTGATGTAGAGTTCGTTATTATTCAGTCTAAAGAACAAACAAACTTTGATAATAATGAATTTAACACATTTGGCATTGGTGTTCAAAATTTTTTTTCAAAGCCTAATCTTCCGGAGAATGATGCAGTCAAAAAAATACGACAACTCAAAGACTTTATTTTTTCGGATAAGAACGTTATTAGAAAGATAGATTCAAATCCATCCTTGTCGGTCTATTATGTTTTTGCCGGTACGACTCCAGATGAAGTACATATTTCAGGACTTAAACAGATTATGAAAGATAATCTATCAGGATGTCCAGACTGTTTAGAAAATATACATATAGATGTTATAGATGGAAAACATCTGGTCCAGATATGTAAAGAATTAGAAAATGATTTTTCTGTAGAGCTTAACACTCGTGATATAATTCCATTAACAGTAAACGAAAATTGTAAGATAAAGAAAGCATATGCTTTCACGTGCGAAGCGCGAGAACTGTTAAAGCTGTTGGAAAAGGAAGATGGTACTATCCGTCGCTCTCTTTTTAACGATAATGTTAGAGATTATCTGGGAAACAGGGGTGGCGTAAATAGTGAAATAGAGCAAACAATCATCGGTGAACCCGAAATGTTTCTTATGTGTAATAATGGTATCACAATTGTTTGTTCTGACTTTATTCAAATACGTGACAAACTTGTTAGTATTAATAACCCACAGGTTGTTAATGGATGTCAAACTTGTAATTCTATTTTTAGATTCAAAGAAAATGAGACACTTTCAAAGATACAAGTTCTAATAAAGTTAATATGTACAGAAGACATATCTATAACTAATAAAATTGTAAGAGGAACAAATAAGCAAAATCAGGTATTAGAAGAAGCATTTGAAACAACCAAACCATTTCATCAAGATCTGGAAGATTACTTCTTGGCAAAGCAAAAAGACTTTACTTTATATTATGAGCGTAGAAGTAAGCAGTATTCTGCATTGCCCACAATAAATAAGAATCAAATTGTCAATCTGAGGATTATTACCCAAGTTTTTGTTGCGACATTCCTTAGCTCTCCACATGAGGCACATAGACATGAAGCAAAGCTTTTGGAATTATATGCAGGTGAGGATAATGACAAACGAAAAATATATAACAAGAGGCATGCGAAATCTCCATATTTTTTGTGTGCAATGATATGGTACAAATTTGAAGAATGGTTTAAAAATGGCATAATAGAATCAACACTTAAGACATATAAAGCTCATCTTTACTTACTTTTTTTGTATGGCGTTGGCAAATACCCTATTACAGATTGTTCTAACGCAAGAAAAATTGATGCTTATTGTTCGGAAGTAGAAAAATTACTGCTTTCCAAAACAGTTTTTGGGGTTATTGATAATGTAGTTAAAGTTTTTCAAAAATCTATGGATTTGTGGGTTTCTCATGGTAATAGCCGATATGGAATTAAAGACCGAAAAGATTTCACCTCAATGATGTTGGATATAGCACGTAAGTCTTTAATAGACAAAAAGGAAATAGAAGTACCTGTAATAAATAACCAGCCAGACTTTATGGAAGGCTCTATCTTGATTGCGAATTTTGATAAAGCCCAATGGTTTGGTTTCATCAAAACAATCTATTTTCCTGAAAATGTTTATTTTGATTCTCGTAACTACAAAGGCGAAATACGCAAACTTCTACCGAATACTAAAGTCAAGTTTGTCATAAAGAGAAGATCCAAGAATGGTAAAGAACTATTATATGCAGATAATGTAGTTGTTATAAAAGAAGAAACATAGAATGGACACCCTCAAAGGATTATTCCATGAACTGTGAATTTACGTTGTTGATGACAAGTAGAACGAACTATGGATAAAAAAGAAACACTAATATTCAATAAAGTTGAAATAGAAGGCTTTCCTTCTATTGGACAAGTCGTTGAAAAAATGCATCAAAAGATGTATAATGATAGAAAAGGACTTGGCTTTACTAATATAACGATAGAAGACAATATGGTGTTTGCTACGATCTTGCTTCGCACTCCTTCTTATATACGTAGCTATAATGAGAAAGAAGGGATGTTTGAGCAACAAGTTGTTAACATCTATGGAGATTTTGAAATTGCAGTTGATATTGAGCATGGTTTGATATTTTCTACTTCTTCTTCAACAAAGTTTAGTAGAGCAAAAACCCTATTAAGAGAATGTTTTGAGAAAAAGATAATTTTCCAGAATATAGAAATGACAGCCGTAAATATGCTTAATAAAATTCAATGTCAAGGTATGACCCCTTATATAATGGATTTATCTATTAAAAGGTACAGATGTCAAGAAGGTGCAATCGGAAGATATTCTGTCCATATTGAGGACAGTTCTGTAGGAGAAGAATTGTTGTTAAAATATTCAGACAGCATCAATAAAATAACATTTTTAGTAAAGTCTGAGATATATCCAGATTTTGTTTTGTCCATAGCTTCCCAGAACTCATTTACCATAAAATGTGATGAGAACTATTATTGGCAGATTATCAACGAATTAAAAAAGAATTTATAATGGAAGATCAACACTATAATGGAGACGTTTGGAATCATGAAATCTTCAAGTTGTTCCATCTTTTAGGATGGCAACGTATTGGAGATTATGATATGGATGTAATAGGAGAGGATGGGAAGAAGATGGGAATAGACACTGTTGTTTCCTTTGAAACGCCATTGAAGAATAAACCTCAGTTGGCCATTTTAGAAGCCAAGAGATATAAGACTACCAGTTTTACCAAGAATTTGCTGCAAGACTGGGTAACTAGGTTGGATGCGAAATTGTTGAAATTACGTAATTCTGATAAATTTTACGACACGTTCCCTTCTACTAATAATTGTACAATAGCTGATACTGGAATTATAGCAATTTGGTTCTCAGACACTGACAATTATAAGGATTTCCTTCCAAGATACAAGAAGTGTTTATCACAAATCAGCATTTCGACGAGAATGAGAAAAGCAGGTTTGAACAAGATTTATGTGATGGACAATACCAGTTTCATGAAACTTTTTTCACTTCAAACCGAAATAAATTCTATAAAGAGCAATGGTGATTTTAAATTTACCTATTCTCCTCGTTTCAATAATGAGGATCCATTATGTAAATCTTCGACATTAACTATTGAGTATATGTTCTCGGATGTTATATTTGCGGAACAACAAGTCAAAGAAGACGGAAAAGAAAAGACCCTGTCATATATCTTCTATTTTGGAGATCTAAACTATAATAGTTTTAAAATGCTTAAGTCTGCATACTCCAAAACTATAGGATGGGATTGCACGAAAGATATCTTGCTTTATGTATATAATGCAGATGATGAATTTCGTAAAATAGAAAATGACATAAAAGAAAAAATCTTCAACAAATTTAAGATTTCGATAAAGCGAATGACAGCTAATAACAATATTCCAAGTTTTATCGTAAATGCAGAATAAGAATGAAAGATATTGTTTATCCAGAAAGATATGAGATAAAGGAAGTATGTGAGAATTTTATAAAACGTCGCACACTAAACACCTTTATGCAAGAACGTGGCATTTTTGCAATCAATGCTTCTACTGAAGATGTTAGCAACATACTGTCTAACTGTATATTTGATGCAGTAGCAATTGATGATTTACGAAGAAATGCCAATCAATGTTCCAATAAAAATTCTTTGTCAGGTTTTACTGTGAGTTCTTCTTTAAATGATTTTTCTATCAAGGATGTTTATGAAAAGGCAAGAGATGACGATAAGGTGCTTTGTTCCAAAGGGTATAAACTTGGATTTTTGACAAAAGAAGTTCGAGCAGATGGAAAGGAAGTGTTTAAGGGACGGTTGGATTATGAAATTCGTCGTCCTGGTAGAATACAGTTTATGGATAGAGAAGAAAGCCACTGCGATTTTCATATGTTTGAAAAAGAAATAGGAGAGTGGCAAGTAGAGGTGGATGGCACACGTACAAATGACGGTAAGGAAGTGCAACGGTTGTTTTCGCAAATACTCAATAAAGATAGAACTACTATACATGTGTTGAACTTTGACAATTTGAGGGACAAACAAACCATTCTATTCTTTGATGAAGTCATAAAAAGAGGTTTGTCAGATGAATGGCGTTTCTGTGATGTTGTAGCCTTGACATTTCGTAGAGGACGTGACGAAATAGTTGAAGAAGAAAATGATGAGCAAATATCACAGGCAACTTTGACAGGTATTCGTCAGGCTATACTTGAAGGTGGTCATCTTCGAGACGATGCTTTTGTTAAGAAGTTCGAAGAAGAAGGTTGTGTCTTTGCTGCCATGACCTTGGCGTTTCAGAATACTACCACACCAGAAACTATTCATATTCGTGCAGAGTTTAAGGGAAGTCCGAAGATATTTGAAGTTTCAATCGTAAACACTTATACGTCTGAAGGAACTGATGGAAAACTAGTAATATGTCCATTACCCGTAAAACAGAACCTACAGATACGTTCTGAATTCTGGAATAATTCAAGAAAGATTTATAAAGAAATACTTTCAGGAGAAATCAAGTAATTATAATTCAATGAACTCTTAGAAATGAACAATACTCTAAATTACTCAAATGAAAAAGTTAGAAGACATATGCGTTGCCTACCTTGAAGGTTATTTTTATGCTAAGATTACAGAGCAGCTCATTACTGGTAGGATTCATAGTTCAGATCTTGATAAGCTCAAGAAGACGGCAATTGAATGTATGAAAGATTACATTGAACATTCCGATTTTTCTAATGGAGAGAAAGAGGAGCTGAAGAATAACTATGAGCATTGGGCTGACGTGACTTTGGAGGGTATTAAGCAAAGGTTGCGTGATAGTAACAAATTACATGAATAAGAAAGGAATAATTAACGTCCAATTAATGTTCAATTAACGGTCATTAATGTTCAACGATATAATTCAACATTCTTGCTTTGGCAAGCCTCTCTACGAGCCGAGCGTAACACTCAAAAATGCAAAGTCTTCCATTGAGTGTTTCCATGACAAGCAAGGTAAAAGGTGATGAGATTGAAATGGTAGTGATGAAAGCGGAATGTTGTCTATAAAACAAGTAAATGGTATTTAATTATGACGGACGACGAGAAAAAAGCAGCATTAGAGAAGCTGCTTATTCCAATAAAGGAATTGTATTCTGAAATTATCACCAGAGGTAATAAGTTCTGTTATCCTTTCATTTATACAGACGCAGATGGTGACTATTTGTCGTACATTACTAAACTGATTAAGGCATTCGTTAAAAGAGTTAAGGAGTTGGACGAGACTAGTGTTTTTATACTTAACAAGGCATTCGAAAAACTTCCTGAAGATAAGAAGCCTAAGAAGAACTTCGATTTCATTAGAGATTTAGATGCTCTGTCGCAGTTAGTCCTGGATGTGCTAAAAGATTGCTATAAATGCTATCCATACGATGCTTTCAGAAAACTAAAGACCTTCTTTGAGGCGGATGATAATTTTTACTTGAAAATGTTGCCTCAATTGAGTATTGATAATCAATGCAAGTTATACAGAATCCGCACAGGTTCATTCGACAAGATGAATGATGGGGAAATGTTTCATATTCCATTTGACAAACGACACCTTGTTAACACTCAGCGTTATAGTGTTCCAGGATACCCAATCCTATATCTTGCAGGGTCATTATTTACAGCTTGGTGCGAAATGGATAAACCTGAGTTGGACGGAATGAATTATGCAGGATTCCGATTTAAGGATCCCGTATTTTTAATCGACCTCGGTTATCCGTATCATAGTGCAACTATTTGGGAATGGTATAGTTTGTTTGTTATGTATCCCTTGCTGATGGCATGTATGGTAAGGGTGAAGAATCCGTCTGCTCCATTCAAACCTGAATATCAGATGCCGCAGTTGATGACAATGTTAATTAGGGAACATGGACAACGATTCTCAGGAATAGCATATATGTCCAACAAGCTACCAGAATCATGTCCAATAGACTCTTTTACTTCTCGCAATTTGGCAGTATGTACTTACAACTGTATATGCATGAAAGGACATGACAAAGATCTTGCGTCAAGAATGCAAATGACAGAAGTAAAAACTATCACCAGAGAGCAGTTACGTCAATCTATCGTATATAAGAATGGTAAATATAGTATTGATTTCAGACAGTTGAATGTTATCGATGATAATTCATTCAGAGATATTAACGTAAAAATGGAAGTTGGTTAAGATTTTGATGTCTGTATCTGATATTTCTTCCTTTTTCTATAAAAGAGAAATGCACCATATAGGTACTTGTATATAAATAATTTAGATTACTTACTTAATTCGTAATTCTGAATTAAACATCGGCAAAGCCGATAACTCAACACTTAACATTCAACATTCAACATTGCGCACAGCGCACGACTCAACACTCAATATTGCCAAGGTCATTCAACATTGAACAATTCTCAATCGCATGCGTAGCAGCGAATAACTCAACACTCAACATTCAAAACTCAAAAATGCAAAGTCTGTCATTGTGCTTTCCTATGATGAGTAAGGCAATTAACTGTACAAGGATGAAAGTGGTATTATCATGTTTATATATTCAGGACAAGTGATACCGATGAAAGTTTGCTTTCAAATCGCAAAACAGAGTAAAAAATAACACAAGACAAAACACACAATACAATATTATGAAGAATTCTATACTTGCTTTTGATACTAATATTTGGATAAATCTTGCGAAGTCTGGCAAATCGGCAATGCTTGATGAGATTATTCAGAGTCACAATGATGGAGGATTAAGGATTATTGTCAATGATGTTATTAAGTTGGAATGGCAGCGTAACAAAAAGACAACAATCAAAAGTTTGACAGAAAGCATAAAGTCTGAATATAAATGTGCTAAAAAGATTGCTACTTATATCCAAGACCAAGCGGAGAAAGAACAGTATTTACAAATACTCTCTTCTTATAAGGATGAAACTGTAAGAATTAAGGCAGCGGAATCTGTAGTACAGAAGGTCGAAGACTTTATGAATAGATGCGAAATGGTAACTGTTACTGATGAAGAGAAACTACATATAGCATCACTTGCCATAGAGAAAAAACCTCCTATGCATAATAACAAAAACAATTTTAATGATGCTTTGATAGCAAGAAATTTCTGTAATTATGTTGCTAATGTGATAAAAAATGAAAGCAATGCTATACCAATGAAATATGATTTTATCTATGTGTCAGAAAATGCTCAAGATTTTATTGACCCACAGACAAAAAATATTTTTAATACTATAACTGAGGGTATAGAAACCTTTAGTATTCTAAACACAAAAGAACTTCATACAGCACTAGAGATGAGGTCAGAGTTAATAGAAGATTTTGATGAGTGGTTAGAGACAGCACTCGAGCAGCATGCATTTCTAGAGTGGGAAATAATGAGAGGGAAGTAACGTGTGCTATATAAACCAATGTCTGTTAAAAATGAGTACTAATTATACATTAAAATGTCAAATACATCTTCAAACAACAACACATGAATAGTCAAAAACATATTACTTCTTTACTTCCGTATGCCATTTATAATGGCTGTATCTTTGTATACAAGTCGTATTGGGAAAAATGCCTTAGTCTTCCATTCCTCTCCATACTAACACATCCGAAGTTATGATCTGTATTTATCCCTCTGCCATTGAGTGTTTCTATGATGAACAAGGTAATGAGACGGAAATGGTAGATTTTCAAATTGCAGTACGAAGAAAATGTATGAAATACTTAATAAACAAGTGTAATTCTCTCAACATATAGGCACTTTTGCAAGTGCCTATACAAAGGGCTATGCCCTAAATTGAGTACTAACAGGTAGTTCAGATGGTGTATGGAAATATAGGGCTTCGTTACAACATGATTAATTAAAATTAATGAGAACAATAGAAAGAAAGCATTTAATTCCCTTTGCTTTAGTCACGAGTATGTTTCTGCTTTGGGGACTTGCCAACAACATGACCGACACGCTGTTGGCAGCCTTTAAGCGTATCATGGCTATGAGCGACACACAGACATCGTTGATACAGTTTGCGTTTTATGGCAGCTATTTCTGTTTTGCATTGCCAGCTGCACTATTCATCCGTAAGAAGAGTTTCAAGTCTGGCATCATACTCGGATTGCTGCTTTATGCATTCGGAGCAATGCTCTTCATGCCGGCTGCTTATGCAGCAAGTTATGGATTCTATCTTGTAGCCATTTATATCATGGCAGGAGGATGCAGTATTCTTGAGACATCAGCCAATCCATACATATTGAGCATGGGCAGTCCTGAGACAGCCACACGTCGCCTGAACATAGCCCAGAGCTTCAATCCGGTAGGCTCCATAGTAGGCATAATGATGAGCAAATATTTCATACTTGATGACATCAGTCTTTATTCAATAAGCGGTACATATGCAGCACTCGGACTGATTCTGCTTGGCATACTTGTCATAATGCTGTTTGCCAAGATGCCTATGGGACGTGACAATGGACAGCAGGACGGAGTACGTGAAAGTTTCAGCCGTCTGCTTGCCAATCGCATCTATCGTAGGGGAGTTATAGCACAGTTCTTTTATGTAGGAGCTCAAATTGGAGTTTGGAGTTTCACCATACGTTTGGTGATGCAGGAAATGGGTTGGACAGAATCAGAAGCGAGTACGATATATCTGATTTCTATCATCGGTCACTGCCTTTCACGCTTTGTATACACATGGTTGATGAAGTGGATAGCGCCAGCCCGTCTTTTGATGATAGGTGGTTTGCTTTCTACCATAATGGCTCTTTGTGTGGCGTTAGGTAGTGGTACTGGCAATTTCCTGCTAATAGCCCTCATACTTGTAAGTACATTTATGAGTCTGATGTTCCCGACCATATATGGTCTTGCCCTTGGTGATATTGCCAAAGGCGAGCATCCCAATGATAGCAAGATAGGAGCCAGTGGTCTTATAATGGCAATACTCGGTGGAGCTATATTGACACCCATTCAAGGTTACATTTCGGACACCAATGGTATTTATAGCTCTTATCTATTGCCTACATTCTGTTTTATGGTTGTTACGGCATATGCTGTATATGCTACAAGACATTTTGCAAAAAGTAAAGTATAAAAACAACACTATTATTATAATGAACAAGAAAGTATTTGTCAGCGGTTGTTACGACCTGCTGCATTCAGGACACATTGAGTTTTTCAAGCAGGCATCGCAGTATGGCGACCTTTATGTAGGTATTGGCTCGGATGCTACTTATAAAGAATATAAGCATCGCAAACCTATGTTCCCACAAGAGGAGCGTCTGTTTATGGTAAAGAATGTCAAGGCTGTAAAGGATGCATATATAAATCAAGGCAGCGGTGTGCTTGACTTCATTCCTACACTCGATATAGTGAAGCCCGATGTGTTTGTGGTAAATGCCGAAGGTGGTTCGGATGCAAAACGCCAGCTTTGCAAGGAGCGTGGTATAGAATACGTAGAACTTCAGCGTACTCCTCATGCAGGTCTTCAGGCACGTTCATCGTCATCATTAAAGGCAGAACTCTCTAAGGCAAGTGAATCAAATGCTCAGACCGAGAGTTGTGGTATACCAACCCGTCTTGACTTGGCAGGAACATGGATTGACCAGCCGTACGTTTCACAGCATCATCCAGGTTGGGCTATCACCATATCCTTAGAGCCAACCTTTTAGGTGCGTGAGCGTTGTGGTTTGTCTACATCTACACGCAACATGATAAAGAAGATATGGCCAATGAAACTTCCAAAGATGGATCCAGAGATGCTTGCACGTCTTGTGTTCTGTTTTGAGAATAATCCCGAGCGTGAGGACGGTCATATTTCTGGTGCACAGGATTCCATAGGTATTTGCGTCCCGGGACTTTGCCGTCATTATTACGATGCAAACTTCTGGCCTAAGAAGATAGAAAACACCAACGATGAGATGACCCTTCGTTTCCTTGAAGAGCATCTTGTAATGGTTCCTCTTGAGCCTCGTCGTCCCGGTTGCTCAGTTGTAGAAGGCAAGGACATCACTCCAGCCAAGGTCAAAGCCCTTGCTGATGCAGCCGACGCTTGTTGGAAGGCAATCATTGCTCATGACCTTCAAGGCTTTGCATCTGCATACAAGGCATCATTCAACGCACAGATAGCTATGTTCCCTGCAATGGTTAATCCTGTGGCTTACGGCAAGCCGTGTCCAGAGGCAAGCGTGGAACCGTATATACAGAAATATAGCGCAATGCCTGGTGTGCTGGCATGGAAGATGCCTGGTGCTGGTGGCGGAGGCTATTTGGCGTTGGTTGTGGAGGATGCTAAGGCTTTTACACGAGAGCATGGGGAGGCGATAGAGTTGCATATACGTAGGCAATAGATAATATTAAGGATATATAAGTATATATATAGGGTTCTAATAAAACAATATGACTCAAGTACGAAAAAACTTTTTCACCAATATCTTTTGCCTTGTTGCAAATGTGATAGTGGGATTGATGTATACACCATTTTTATTAAATAAACTTGGTGTTGCTACTTATGGAGTACTCCCCATAGCTCTTGTCATCAATCAATATATCATTATCATTACAGACGCTTTACAAGGTTCTGTTACACGCTTTTATTCAATTGAATACAGACAAAAGAATTATAAGCAAGCGTCAATATATTTTACATCGGCTATAGCTGTAACTGTTATATTGGCACTAATATTTATGCCAATTATTGAAACGTCTATGCCAATATTGTTGCGATGGCTTAGTATTCCCAACGATCTTGGGCTTTCTGTAGGGTTGCTAATTACTTATACAGTGGCAAGTCTATTTGTAGCAGTATGTAGTAATTGTGTAAATGTAACAATATATTCAGACAATAGACTTGACCTTATAAATTATCTTAAGATATTTCGTAACTTATCAAAGTTATTGTTAAATGTATTTCTTTTTACATTCTTTGTAATAGACGTTTCTAATGTAGGTCTGGCTTCATTATTGACAGAAATAGGAATCCTTATAGCAAGTTTTGCAATGTACTATAGTACTAGGCATAAGGAAGTCCTTTTTGAAATGAAGTATATCAATATTAGTGCAATGAAACCTGTGTTTAAAATGTTATCATGGATTTCTGTTGCTAGTTTTTCGAGCGTTTTTATATATAAGATTGATGCATTGTTTATTAATAATTTTTTTGGATTATACTATACAGGAGTATTGGGCAGTATATCAGAATTTGGTTCATACTGTATCAGTATTACAGGTGTGATAGGATTACTATATCGCCCATTAATGCTTATAGCATACTCTGAAAAACGTCACGATGAACTCGTTCGAATTACTATAAATGGTGCATATATAGTAGGAATTATTTCTAGTTTATTATGCGGCGTAGTGATGGGACTTTCGTCTTCAATTTTGCGCGTATGGTTGAATGATGAAATATCCCAATACTCTATTTGGATGATTATAAAGATGATGATAATACCTATTACAACTTATGGTTCTACTATTGGCATTGTAAATAATTTATGGAATAATGTAAAATCGTTTGCAGTTTGGAGCATTGTCATTGCTTTGGCTTACGTGTTGGTAAGCTTGATTGTGTTAAATTTAGGCTTGGGGATGATAGCATTTTTGACTGTAGGTGCTTTAGCAGCCTTATTACAAGGAGCGATTCTTCATATATCTATTTATAAAAAGGCATATCCTAAATCAATCAAAACTGTATATGTCCAGATGATAAAATGTTGTGTATATTTCATCCTAGTATGTATGTTATCATTATTCGTTAACTATATGATAGATGCAAAAAGCTTGCCTTTACTTATTGTCGAAATAACAATATTGGTAGTATTGGGAACAATCATATCTCTTCCCTTTTTAAATCGGCAAAATTTAGACATGCTTGATGTTGTTTTGCCTATCAGAAGTGTAGTAAGTAAATTATATAAGAAATAAAATGAAAATAGCAATATATAATTATCGCGAGTTCAATTTTAATATCGGTGGTATAGAGAGAGTTTCGGTTTCTTTAGCCAAAAGTTTAATAGATAAGGGTTATGATGTGATATTCGTCGCAGCATTTAAATCCCAATATAAAATAGATTATGCCCTCCCTGCACCTCAGTTTTTTCTACCTGATACAGACACTTGTTCTAAAAAAAATGTAGAGAAGTTAAGGGAAATTCTTTTGGATCAGAAAGTTGATATTTTACTTAATCAAAATTCTCACTCTCTCGATTCACACAATTTGCTCCATCTTGCTTCACTAAATACTAATGCTAAATTATTTAGTGCATTGCACTTTGGTCCTTCTACAAGATTGTTGCTTTACAAGTATCCTATAGATAGGAATATGTTTACTTTTAAAGAGAATGTATTAAGGACTTTAAAATGTATTGCATATAAATGGCCGTTTAGACAGTATTTTCTGAGGAATCAGCGATATCATTATCGCAAAATGTATAATGAGAGTGAAAAGGTTATATTATTGAGTGATAAATTCATACAAGAATATTGCAAGATTGCAGGTCTGCGCGAGCATAACAAGTTATGTGCAATCAATAATGTTCTATCATTTAAATATGAGGAACTTGATATGACGAAAGAAAACAGAATTATGTTTTGTTCGAGAATAGAGTCAGAGAAAAGGCCGGAACGTGCTTTATATGTGTGGAAGCATATTTATAAGAAGCTGCCAGATTGGAAACTTGACATTATTGGAGACGGAACTCAATTAGAGAAGCTTAAACAGTTAGCTAACAGGCTCAAATTAGAAAGAGTAGTGTTTCATGGATTCAGAAAGCCAAAAGATTTTTACATGAAATCCAAAATCTTTCTGATGACTTCAGACTATGAGGGATGGGGCTTAACTTTAACTGAAGCAATGCAGTATAAGTGTGTGCCAATTGCATTGAATACATATGCCAGCGTATACGATATTATTGATAATGATAAAAATGGATATATAATATCTGGAGTTGATTGCAGAAAGATGGCTGATAAAGTTTATCATTTGGCTTCTAATTCGAAGGAATTAGACAAAATGGCTCGTTCTGCTTTTATTAAAGCTTCTGGGTTTGTGCCCAATGTAATAATTGATAAGTGGATTGAAATATTAGAATGTAGCAAAAAGTAGCAAAAAAATTATGTTAGGAAAAATTTTATCATATCTTGTTTTGGTTATTTCTGTATTGATGTTTTTTTATGCTCCTACAAATCCAGATAGATTGTTTCTTGGATATTGTATACTTATGGCTTCAATACTTATGTATATACACATAAAAGGAATATATGTGGAAAGAGAACTTAGAAAAGTATACTTACGCCATTCGGTAGTTTTTTTACTTATCTTTTTTATCGTATTCTTTCAACGTGATTTAGACTACTCATTAGGACTCTTGACAAATGATTCAATTGGTGTTGATCTGTTTTTGGGCAATGCTCCTCATGTTGTTAGTAAAGCATGTGCTTTGTCTTTAATAGCTTTAAGTTCTTTTCTTTGTGGCTATTATAGGTATTCGTCGAAATATAAAAGAAATAATACCCAAAAATACGTTTTTAAAGATACTAAGGTACTGGTTTTTGGCGGATTTTTTTTGATGTTTCTCCATGTTTTACAATATGGTATTGGCAACTTTTCTAAAGACGAAAATACAGACACTGCAATTTTGATAGTTATGCAAGCTGTTCTATTAGCTTTAATCGTTGCAAAAGCCTATGATATAAGGAGTAATTCAATGCAAAACAGCATTAGCATAAAGAAATACAGAATGTCTCTGGTTTTGATTTTCTTATTTCTGTTTATCTATTTCGCTTCTGCTAATAGAGGAGGTGCAATTAAAGTCTGTTTGATGTTGCTAGTGGCTTATATATATATAACAGACAATCGTGTGAATTATAAAAAAATAGCAATAATAGCAGTAGCGTGTGCTTTTTCAATATCTATTATAGGTATAGTAAGAAGTATGGTAGATAAAGATGTTAATGCTGCTACAGAACTACTATTAGAAAAAAAATCCATATCACCTTTAACGGTAGAGCTTGCAGGCAGCGTTAATACAGTTCATGTAGCATTAGGTAATGTCCCATCAATGCAAGATTATAATTATGGATCATCTTTCTTTCCAAGATTTAATATTTTGATACCTGGTTTAAATAGAATAATGCCGGATATTCCTACATCAGAAGACATTATTACTACGATGTTTTTTGGAGGAAAAATTCCTACATGGGGCTGGGGGTTAGGATCATCTGCTGTAGCTGATGTTTATATTGCGTTCGGTATGTTAGGTGTGATTATTATCTTTTTTATATTTGGCTGGTTTATACATTATTTAGAATATGGTACATTTTGCATACAGAAATCGCCATTATTTCTTGTGTTGTCATTTTGTGTTTATTCACAGTTGATATCATTGTGTAGAGGTCCGTTTGCTATCTTATTTTTGAGTTTAGACTATGCCTTGATTTTGGTGTTAATATTTATGAGGAAACGTATTTATACTAAAAAGTAAGTGTGTATATGACGTTTCAATTTTATAGTAATATCTATATTAATAATTATTATGATGAAAGTTATAACATGTGCTAGTTATTATGGTTGCGGTTCGAGTGCTGTGACCGATTTGATATCAGAATATGAGGGCGTAAAATCGCTTACGAATTATGAGTTTAGGTTTATACATGATATAGATGGTATATCAGATCTTGAACATCATTTAATAGATAATCCTAATAGGCATAATTCGGGGCATGCATTGAAACGATTTAAGAAATTGATGAAGTTCAATGCAGGACGCTCTTTCTGCCAAAGATATGAGCCTTTTTTTCAAAATCAATATTGGAAATTGACAAAGGCTTATATTGATAAACTGACGACGTTTACATACAAAGGATTTTGGTTTTACGATATGTTTGATAGAGGGGTTAATGTCTATTATCTATATTCTTTGCTGACAAAGCTATATGCGAAACTACCTCTAAAGATCTTTGAACCATTATCAAAGGAAGTACAATATGGAACGATTTTAGATGGAAAAGAATTTCTACAGCATACACAAGAATATATACATAAGCTATTGTCGTTAGCAAATCCAGATAATCAGCCATATCTTATGGTCGATCAGATATTGCCTTCTTCAAATGTTGCAAGATGTATGAAGTATTTTTCTGACCCAATCTATCTATTCATTGTAGATAGAGATCCGCGTGACCTCTATGTTTCTTGCAAAATGATATGGAAGGAAGATCATGTTGCCCCCGTTGACGATCCTGTGTTATTTTGTAAGTGGTATAGATTTGCAAGAGAATGCGCAAAGAAAGAAACATATGATTCTACAAGAGTACTTAAACTCCAGTTTGAGGATATGATATATAAATATGAAGAGAGTAAGCAAAAGATAGTTGCCATGGTCGGGCTGAATGAAAAAGAACATACTAAGCCATTTACAGGTTTTAATCCAAAGCGTTCAGTGGGCAATACACAATTGTGGAAAAGGTATCCGGAGTTAACGAAAGTTATAAAAACAATAGAAAAAATATTGCCGGAGTATCTCTATGATTTTGATAATGTTAAGTCGAATGAAATCTTGGGCATAGAGCCTGATTCTACAGAAAGTTTTTAGTATGAAAATATGTTTAATATTTAATCACCTGCAGTTGCAAGATGGTGTATGTCGGTCTGCAATAGCCATAGCAAATAGATTGGCTGGCTATCCGAGTATAGAAATAACTCTTATTCCACTTTTTAAGGTAGACAAAGAGTGCTATAAATACATAGACAAACGTGTTGCTGTAAAAAAAGTTTTTGGCTTTTACTTTAGAGGCTTTACTCGTATTGTTTCACAAATACCATCATCGCTTTTGTATAAGTATATAGTCGGAGATAAGTATGATGTGAACATTGCTTTTCAATTTGGACTTTCTATCCGTATTGTTGCCGTTGGTGTTAATGATAATCATAAGTCTATTGCGTGGATGCATGGGTACGATGAAGGTCTTGTGTATAAGGATTACTATAAAAAAATAGGAAAAGTGGTTTGTGTATCTCAGTGCAATGCTCAGAGGCTTAAGAGTGAGTTGCCAGATATTGATGTGGATTACAACTATAACCCTATTGATGATGAATCTATTAGACTGCAAGGTCAACAAACTGTAGAAATCCCCAAATCAAATGATGTAAAATTTGTTTCTGTTGCTCGTATGAGTCCCGAAAAGGGATATGATACGTTATTAAAGTGTGTACAACGATTAAAAACGGATGGCTATAAATTTTCATTATGGTTGGTGGGCGATGGTCCTATACTAAACAATCTGAAGAGGTATGCCGAAGAACTACTGATTACAGATTATGTTACATTTCTTGGCCAGCAAAGTAATCCACATGCATACGTTTCGAAAGCAGATGTGTATATTTGTTCTTCTACAAAAGAAGGTTATTCAACTACATGCACAGAGGCAATCATACAAGGAATACCCGTATTGACAACAAATTGCAGTGGAGGGCAAGAGATTATTTCAGAAGCTGGTTGTGGAAGAATATTTGGAATGGATGAAGATTCTATCTATAATGCAATGAAGGAGGTTTTGGAAAATCCAGATTTAATAAATGAATGGAAGGAAATATTAAAAACAACAAGAAGAAACTTCTCTCCAGAAATAAGAATCAAAAGATTTCTGAATATAGTTGGTTATAAAGAACAAATAGATATTCAATAGATTCAAGGTTATGAGTATAACAAGACCATTGGTTACAATCGCTATCCCTATATATAACGCAGATAAATATATAAGGGATGCAATACAATCCTGCATTAACCAAACTTACCAGAATTGGGAATTGTTATTGATGTGTGATGGCAGCACGGATAATTCTACGGTTATTGCAAAGGAAATTGCAAATGGTGATTCTCGAATTAAAATAATAGACGATGGACAGAATAGAGGACTAATAGCTCGTCTTAACCAATCTGTAGAAATGTGTGAGACGAAGTATTATGCACGTATGGATGCAGATGATATCATGTGCATAAATCGCATAGAAGAGCAAGTGAAGTTTATGGAAGAACATGCAGAAGTTGATGTTTGTGGTTCTTCAATAATGACAATTGACAACAATAATAATATAATTGGTTCAAGTTTTAATGAGGGACGCGTAAATTCCTTTATTCATCCCACAGTATTTGGAAGAACAGAATGGTTCAGAGAAAATCCTTATGCTAATTGGGCTTTGCGGGCAGAGGACTTTGAACTTTGGATACGAACTTCTGGTAAGAGTAACTTTTATGCTTTACCACAACCCTTGTTGTTCTACCGTGAATTTGGAGTTCCTACTTTTAAAAAATATTATTTGACTCAGAAAACAATTATAAAGGTAGCAACTCATTACAAAGAGTATCGTAAGTCTTTCTTTTGGTTTGTTAAGACAACCGTTTTCTCGTATGTGAAAATCTTTATTAATGTGTTGTTTTCATTGATCGGTAAAATGGATTTATTAGTTGCAATGAGAAGACGCAAGCAATTGCCAAATGGCGTATTATTGACAGATAGCGATTTGCAAAAAGCGATTCTAGGTGTAAATGCAAAAATATAATATCAGGACAAATTAATGAATTATGAACAAAATTAAAGTTATAATCATAGTTTTCTTAAATACTTGTTCTATAATGCAAGCGAGTACATTAAGCTCCGACAACAATGAAAAAAGCATATTGAACGAAGGACAAGTAACATTAACGAACAATTGGGGAGCAAAACTCAAATCGTCAAATTTCCATCTTGGTCTTGACCTCCAGACCAAATATATGTGGCGAGGCATGGAGATGATGCCAGAAGAATCGTCGCCAGTTGTTTTCCCTGGTATAAATTATCAATGGAATGGATTTTATGCATATGCAATGGGTGGATATGCTATTAATGGTAAGTATGCCGAAGTGGACTTAGGAGTAAGTTATACTTGGAAGGGTTTGACATTAGGCTTAAGCGATTATTATTATCCAACTGTTAATGGTAAGGATGATGAATATGTTGGCGGTAAACATAACGGTCATTGGTTGGAGGCATGCATAACGTATGCTCCGGAAAAAGTTCCACTTTGGATTACTGTCAGCAACTTCTTTGCTGGTGATGATGATGCGTATGACGATGACTCGGGAAATAAGAAGCAGGCTTATTCTACATATATGGAAGTAGGTACTTATTACGATTTCCTTGACAATAATCGTCTTTCTTTAGCTGTAGGTATGACACCAAACAAGTCATGCTATACAAACTATCAGAAGAAGTTTGCAGTATGCAACCTTGATTTGAAATATACCTACAATGTGCAGTTTAAGAATGGTTGGACTCTACCTTTGAGCGCAGAATACATCTATAATCCGTCATTCGATAAATCATACGTTAACTTCATAGCAAATTTTGCATTCTAAGATAATGAATAAACGAAATGCCATTATTATGGCAGCAGGCACGTCTTCGAGATTTGTGCCACTATCTGCCGAACGTCCCAAGGGATTAGTTGAAGTGAAGGGCGAGGTCTTAATAGAACGCCAGATACGTCAGTTGAAAGAAGCTGGCATTGCTGATATTACTTTAGTTGTAGGCTATAAGGCAGAAATGTTTGCCTATCTCTGCGACAAGTATGGCGTAGACATTGTGCTTAATGAAGATTTTGCACGTTACAATAATACCTCTTCGCTGATTCGTGTGATAGACAAGTTGAACAATACTTTTGTTTGCAGTTCGGATAATTATTTCCCTGAAAATGTATTCATGAATGATTCGGACGACAGCTATTATTCTGCCCTTTATGCTGAGGGAGAGACAAATGAGTATTGCCTTACGACCGATGCCGATGATTATATCACGGATGTAAGGGTTGGCGGACGTGATGCTTGGTATATGGTAGGACATGTATTTTTCAATCGTGAGTTTTCTGAGGCTTTCAGAAATATTATGACTGAGGAGTATAAGAACGATACAACCAGAAAGGGATATTGGGAGGATTTGTATATCCGTTATATCGACCAACTGCCCAAGATGAAAATCAACCGCTATAAAGAAGGTGAAATCCAAGAATTTGACAGCCTTGACGAGTTGCGCTTGTTTGACGATAGCTATATAGCGGATACTCGTTCGATTGTTGTAAAGTCAATATGCAGAACTCTTAACCTCCAAGAGTCGGATGTATATAGCTTTAAGAACATCAAGCATGTTGGAGATTACCTGCATTTTCAGTTTAAGGTTGGTGACACCACTTATGAGTATAACGACAAAACCGAAGTAAGGATAGAAAAGATATGAAGACAGCTATAATTCTTGCTGCACGACGAGAGAAAGAGTCTGAGATACCTTATCCTCTCAAAGCATTTGCTCCTGATCTTTGTCTTTTGGACCGTACCATAGGAATATTACGTGATTTGCATTTTAGTAATATCCTTATTGTTGTAGGATACAAGGCAGAAATGTTCAGAAAATATGAAGCAGATGATGTGACGCTGATAGTGAACAAAGACTATGAGTTTACGGCTTCTATGGGGTCTTTGGCTTTAGCCAAAGACTACGTTAAAGAAGATTTCCTGCTCATAGAAAGCGATACGTTCTATGAGCGCCGACTTATTGAACAATTGGCTGCACGTACAGAGGGCAATTGCCTTTCTATGACTGAAGAAAGCGGTTCTGGCGATGAATGCTTTATGGAAACAAAGAATGGCTTTGTTACAAAAATCACCAAAGACCGCCATCGTGTTTGTCATTTTGAGGGCGAGATGATAGGTGTAAGCCGTATCACATTAGACACATTTGAAATGCTGGTGAACGCATGGGAACATGCCAGTAATCCATACCTCAACTATGAGTATCTGCTGATGGACGTGACCGAACCGCTCGACCGTCCTGTCATTGTGCTTAAAAACTTGATTTGGGGTGATGTGGATTGCGAGGAAGACTTTAAGAAACTACATAATGTCATCTATCCACGTCTTCGCAGACGGGAGAATCCGTTTGACTATGACAACCTGATAATGCACTTGCACAATATCTTCCCTGACAAGGATGTTAGTACGGCTGAAATTATACAGATAGGTGGAATGAGCAACAAGAACTTCCGTGTGAATTTTGAAGACAAGAGCTACGTGCTTCGTGTGCCGGGAAACGGATCGGAGGGTATGGTAGAACGCACGAATGAGGAGTTCAATGCTATCGAGGCATGCAAGATGGGCGTAAATCCAGAGATTCGTTACTTCAATGCAAAGACAGGTATTAAGTTGGCTGACTTCGTAGAAAATGCTGAGACACTTAATGCTGCAACTATCCAACGTCATGACAACATGAAGAAGATAGCCAAAATCTATCAGACTATTCACGGTTCGCACATACGCTTGAAGAATGAGTTCAACATCTTTCAAGAGATTGAAAAATATGATCAGTTAATACAGAAGGCGGATGCTAAAATGTATGATGGTTGGGAAGATGTCCGTCCACAAGTAATGGCTCTCGAAGGTTATCTGAATGAGCTGGGCGTTGAATTGTGTCCTTGTCATAATGATGCCCTATATGAGAATTTCATCAAGGCAACGGATGGAACAATCTACCTCATAGATTGGGAATATTCAGGTATGAACGACCCTATGGCTGATTTTGCTGCTCTATTTGTTGAAGCAGCCTTCACTAAGGAGAATCAAGACTATATATTGGATAAGTATTTTAATGGAAATATACCAAAAAATGCTTTCCGAAAGATTCTTTGCTATATGATTCTATGGGATTACCTTTGGGCTCAATGGACTGTCATAAAAGAGGCTAAGGGCGATGATTTTGGAACATACGGACGAGACCGTTACGAAAGAGCAATTATGAATTTAAAGAAAATCAGAAAATAAATGGAAATACAAAAGAGAAAAAAAGATTGGACTACGATGTTGATTCCTTTTGCTATTGTAATAGCATTGATGGCGGTATTTATGATTGTGCCTGAGAAATCTAAGTCTGTAGTTGATACTATGCGTGGATTCTTTGGTGATACTATTGGAATTTACTATCCGGTACTAGCCATAGGAAGTGTTATTTGTGCGCTTTATGTTGCTATGAATTCCAAGTATGGAAGCATAAAGTTGGGTAATGTAGACAAACCTGCATATAGTAATTTCAAGTGGGGTACAATGATTTTTACCTCTACTATGGCTGCCGATATAATGTTCTACTCTTTGATTGAATGGGCACTGTATGGAGCAGAACCACATTTGGTAGAAATGGGTTCTATGACAATGTGGGCTCCAACATACACTTTGTTCCATTGGGGACCATTGGCTTGGGGGTTCTATGTTATACTTGCTGTATGTTTCGGTTTCATGATGCACGTTCGTAAACGTGAACGCCAGCGCTTCTCGGAAGCTTGCCGTCCGTTGCTTGGTGATAATGTTGACGGCTTTTGGGGTAAAGTGATTGACGTCACTGCTATCTTTGCTGTAGTATGTGCAACAGCCACGACCTTTTCATTGGCTACACCTCTCTTAACAAAAGCAATGGGTGTGGTGTTTGGTTTTGAGGTTAATACAGCCATTACTATTTGTGTGCTTCTACTCATTTGCTCTATCTACACCATTACAGTTTTATATGGTGTGAGAGGAATTAGCAGACTTGCAGGAATCTGTTCTTATCTATTCTTTGGTGTTCTTTTCTATTTTCTAGTATTAGGAGGTGAGACTCGTTTTATTATAGAAACAGGCTTTCAATCAATCGGAAACTTAGCTCAGAACTTCATAGGTCTATCCACCTATATGGATCCTCTTCGGGAAAATGGTTTTGCACAGAATTGGACTGTTTACTATTGGGCTTATTGGCTTGTTTGGTGTGTAGCTACTCCTTTCTTCATAGCTCTTATTTCTAAAGGACGTACTATCCGTAATACTGTTTTCGGCTCGTTCGGCTGGGGACTTGCTGGTACCTATATGTCGTTTATTATTCTTGGTAACTATGGACTTGCTCAACAAATGAAACATGGACTTGATGTAACGGGCTATATAGGTAAAGGTGGTGAGATGTATGATGCTATCCTGATGATTTTTAATACGCTACCTCTTCCTTCCGTAGCATTGATGTTGCTGGTTATTACTATGATTGCCTTTTATAGCACAACGCTTGATGGCATTACTTATGTAGCGTCCTCATATAGCTATAAGAAAATATCAGCAGAAGAAGAACCTGCCCGAAAGATTCGAGGTTTCTGGGCTCTTCTCTTAATATTCCTTCCTGTAGGTCTTCTCTTTGCACAAAACTCTTTGTATAGTCTACAAGGCGTAACTATCATTGCAGCCTTCCCCGTAGGAATCCTGTTAGTTATGATAGTTGTTAGTTTTTTCAAGGATTGTAAGAAATGGATGAAAGGATGTTAAAGCAGTATTAATTTTATGCCCCGCAAAAAAAACAAAATAATTCGCTCTGTCACTGTTGTTGATATCTTTTATCTGTTGAACCTGAAAACATTTGGCCCAATGATAATGCAATATTGAATTGAATTCGTTATCTTTGCATAAGATTGGCTGTACCTCGGCAATTCAAGTACACTTGATTACATTCGGTATGCACAATCTTTGAGTTTAACAATGATAATAACTGCATTTGATAAATAAAAATCAAGGGATATGGATAAGTTGAAGGTTGAAAATTTTGGACCGATAGAAAAGGCTGATGTTACATTTGGAGACTTGACGTTTCTTGTTGGTGCTCAGGCTTCGGGAAAAAGTCTGTTTCTAGAATTGTTGAAACTCTTGGTAGATAAGGATGCAATTGTAGAAACATTGAGAAAATATAATTATATCATCAACAAAAACAATGCATCTTATTTATTGGATGCATTCTTTGGTAATGGTATGGCTGGGGTGTGGAGAAAAGATACGAAAATCAATTTTGATGGTGTTGATGCTTCGTTTGTAACTTCGCTTATGAAAAGAAATGTAGAGGGGACTGAAGAAAAGTTGTTCTATATTCCTGCACAAAGAATTTTCAGTATATCGGATGGTCGCCCCAAAGCATTCTCTGAGTTTGATCCTACTACTCCATATGTGTTGCGTCAGTTTAGTGATATTTTACGCGTGTTTATGTCAATAGGGTTGGGAGGTAATACAACTTTATTTCCTATCAAGACACGCTTGAAGAACTTGCAGAGGAAGTCGTTTGATTGTTCTATCTTTCATGGTGGAAAAGTTGTTATGGAGAATGAGAATGGACAACGAAAGATGCGTATGCAGGTAGCGGGTATGGATATGCCTTTTATGGCTTGGAGTGCAGGACAAAAGGAGTTTATGCCTTTATTGATGGGTTTCTATTGTGTGTCTGGTCCTCCAATGCATTTGCTTAATAAGGACCAATATGAATATATTGTAATTGAAGAACCGGAAATGGGACTTCATCCTCAAGCTATAATGGCTGTTCTTTTGGAAATTCTTGAATTGGTTCAGATGGGGAAAAAGGTGATAGTGTCAACGCACTCAACTGTACCTTTAGAGTTTGTTTGGGCTTTTAATATCTTAAAGGAATCAAAAAGGAAAAATAAAGAAGCTGGCTTATTAAAATTGTTTGACGAAAATGCTAAAGGCAAAGGTATGCTTGATGGCATTTTTGAAAAAACAATAAAGACCTATGCTTTCGAAAGAAAAGAGCATGGGCAAGTTGTAAGCATTGATATTTCATCGCTCGATGCTATGGATGAACAAAGCATTGTAAGTGAATGGGGAGGCTTGTCTTCTTTTGCATCACGAGCCACGAATCTTGTAAGTAATTACTGCAATGAGTAAAAACAAAAAAGAGGCTTTAGCGCCAATATGTGCTTTTAGAATGGCTGTTGAGGAAACTCTTATATCCCAATGACCCACGATGGGATTATGCCGTTGGATATGATGGTAAGGTCTTTTTTGTAGAGGTGCATCCAGCCAATACATCTAACATTTCTGAAATGGCAAAGAAAAAGGAATGGTTGAAAAAATGGCTAAAATCAAAAGCTCCGTTATTAAATGCTCTACCTTCTGGACATCCAAGATTTTTATGGGTGGCTACGGAATCTGGTGTACACATTAGTAATCAAGCATCATATAAGCGTAAATTGGCTCAACTTGGGTTTAATCCTAAGAGACCAGTAATAATAGGTTAATTCTTAGATGTATTTCTATCCCCGTCCGAATGACGGCGTTAGCGCAGAGCGATACTGCAACGGGGAACAACTTTTTATTTTTATTATTTGTTAGTGGAATAGAGTTTTATAATTTCACTAACGCATACATATAAATACATATTTTATAATAATTTTAGGGGTAGGCTTTTCTGTATAGAAGAGTCAGCCATAAGGTGTATTATTTTTTATGAATATCCTTCACGTAGTTAACATCTACTTTGTTCTCCCTTATTTTATTGGAGACCAATTTACGTATTTCAAAGAACGTGGCTATCGGCTGAATGTAGCATGATATGTAATACAGAAGATTGCAGCAATGGTGTATCGGATGTTACATCTATAAAAATAAATCTACAAGTGCGTTCTTAATTGATGCCAAGCACTATGCAATACGACATCATGACCCATTACTATCGTGATGCTAATATCTGGATCGTGATATAACGCTTTGTTGTGTGTCATGAAATGATCGTATCATGCCTTGATATGACCGTATCGTGCTTTGAAACAATCGTATCATGCCTTGATACGAAGCTTTTAGTAACAAAGAACTGAAACAAAGTTTTATCAAAACCTGCTATTACATAAGATTGCAGCAATGACGTATTCGTATCTTAAACAAAAAACAGTACAAAGTGAGAATTTCTCACAAATAATGTGTATTTTTGCATAAGATTGGCTGCACCTCAGCAATTCAAGTACACTTGATTGTATTCGGTTTGCACAATCTTTGCATAAGATTGGCTGCACCTCGGCAAAACATTCAAGCAAGCTTGATATTCTGCTCTCGGTTTGCACAATCTTTGCAGAAGATTGGCTGCACCTCGGCAAAACATTCAAGCAAGCTTGATATTCTGCTCTCGGTTTGCACAATCTTTGCCATATTATAAAATATAAAAATTAATGATATGTTTAACAGACTCACAATAAAAAATTTTAAGTCAATAATAGACCAGACTATTGAATTGGGAAGGGTGAACGTTTTCATCGGTGCAAATGGCATGGGCAAAAGTAATGTGCTGGAAGCTATAGCCATGATAGCAGCTAATAGCCAAGATGAAATCGACTTGAACAAGTTGGTACAGGCTGGTGTGCGTATAGCACGCCCTGACTTGATGAGAAGTTCTTTTTATGGAAAGAAAACAGCTGACAATATAGAAATATGCCTTTCGGGATATGGCAATGAATATACTTATACAATATCTCCTAAAGACAAAGAGTATGTTATGACTCCTTGGACTGTTGATGTCAAGAGAACGGAGGTAAACCATGAAACATCTAATCGAGATAAATTTTCAGCGACGTTGTCACGATATGAAATATATACACCAATGTTGGATGCATTGCGTGGATTGTCACAGACTTCTTCTCGTTATCCAATAGGACTGCATGGCGAGGATTTTGACGTGTTGCTCAACATGATGTCGAAAGATTCTAAAGAAAAGATTGCAAGGGAAGCAAGTGAGTGTATATCGTGGATGGATTCTGTTGCATATGATGAAAACGATCTGTTGCGTCAGGTCGGTCTTAAACTTGGAAGAAGCAAGTCGCATTTGTTTTTCAAGGACAAGTTCATGCAAAAGAAAACGACAATGTTCTCAGCTGAAAATGCAAATGAGGGTGCATTGGTTATATTGTTCTATCTGACATTATTGTTGAGTGACAAAACTTCATCGTTTTTTGCAATAGACAATATTGATACAGGACTGAATCCTCGTCTTTGTCGACATTTAATGAAACTTATAGCGGAGATGACAGGAAAAGCGGATAAGCAAATACTTATAACAACACATAATCCTGCGTTTCTCGATGGAATGAACCTTCAAGATGACAATCAGAGACTTTTTGTTGTAAGCAGGTCGGATGAGGGTTATACCAAAATAAAACGTCTAAAGACCAAACCACTACCCGATGGTGATAAAACACGAATGAAATTGTCTGAGATGTGGATGAATGGTCTTTTAGGAGGTGTCCCCAATAATTTCTGAGAAATATGAGAATAGGAATTATAGCAGAAGGACGCGCTGATATTGCTGTCATTAAAGCTGTTGTAAAAGCGATTACTGGTATTGATGGTAGTGATATGTATGCAATCCGTCCAAAAGAAATATTAGATGAAACGGATGGAGAAGAATTAAAGTTTAGCAATTGGGAATTGGTTTTGCAGTCATGCAATAATGAACAATTGCTTGTACCTTTCTTTGAAGGCATTGATGATGAAGCCATTTTAGTCGTTCACATAGATACGGCTGAAAGAGGAGAGAAAAATTATGATGTGCTTGAACCTCAACGGACCGGACACCCTAATTGGAAAGAATATAGCCGAGAACTTAGAAATAATGTAAAGATAAAGATAGAAACATTGATACCTGAGCGTCATAGAGATAAGGTTGCTTACGCTATTGCTATAGAAGAAACTGACGCTTGGCTAATACCATTGTACGATGCGGCAAAGCGTAGTGACTCTGCTTCGAATATAAATGCGAAGGAAAAGTTGCGAAATTTGATAGGAGAAATAAAAAAGAGAACAAAGTATATTGACACGACACACGACAACTTGAATTACTCTAATTTAGGAAAAGATTTGATTAAGGGTATAAAGATTGCACGAAAAGGAAACGAAAGCCTTAATCTTTTCTGTATGGATATAGAGAGCTTTTTATAATATTAAACATCCCCGTCCGAGTGGCGGCGTTAGCGCAGAGCGATACTGCAACGGGGAACAAGGCAATATTGATTTATGAATTAGGAGTTAGGAGTTGTTCTCGGCTATGCCTGCGATTTTGAATTGTTCAGTTATGAATTATTATGGATGTAATACGTAACTTTGTTCCACACGAATTATCTGAAATTATACGTAAAATTGACTTATAAGGTAGGTATTCCATTATGGAGTGTCTACCCTAAGTGATATTGTTTTTTTAATAAATTTGATTTCTATTATATTATGACTCGCAACAAGAACAAAATTATTCGTGCCGTTACCGTCCCACAATCCTTAGACTTCTGTCGTGAGGTGATGATTAAGATGCGGGCGATGGGGTATGATATGGTGGCAGTAACGTCGCCTGGACCTGAGCTTGATGAGCTTAGGGGTAAGGATGGATTCCATTGTGTGGAGGTGCCGATGGAGAGACATATCTCTGTGGTGAACGACTTGAAGTCGCTCATTAAGATGATTAGTGTATTCCGCAAGGAGAAACCTCAGGTGGTGCATTCTATGACTCCTAAGGCTGGAATGATATGTATGGTGGCTGCATGGCTGACTCGTGTTCCCGTGCGTATTCATACTTTCACTGGTCTTGTGTGGCCTACGGCTACAGGTCTGAAACGAAAGATATTGATGATGACCGATTGGCTTACTTGTGCTTGTGCTACACATGTAATTCCTGAGGGACAGGGAGTGCTCAATGACCTAAAGAACGGTGGCATAACGAAGAAACCTATGAATGTATTGGGTTATGGTAATGTGAGGGGTGTTGATATGGAGCGGTTCTCACCTGCTCGTTTTAAAGCAACAAAGAATCCTGATGTGTTTACCTTCGTGTTTGTAGGTCGCATAGTGGGTGACAAGGGTATCAATGAACTGGTTGAGGCTTTCGTAAAGCTGCATGACAAGCATAATAATACAAGACTTGTGTTGGTGGGCAAATATGAGCATGAGCTTGATCCTGTGAGTGGCAAGACTCGTAAGCTTATAGACACTAATGACGACATTGATGCCTGTGGACCTAAATATGGCGATGACTTGCTGCAGATGTATGTGAATGCCGATTGCTTTGTGATGCCAAGTTATAGAGAGGGTTTCCCTAATACTGTGCTTGAGGCTGGTGCTATGGGTCTGCCTTCTATTGTGACAGATATTAATGGTAGCCGTGAGATCATCGAGAACGAGAAGAACGGTTTGATAGTTCCGTCGAAGAATGCAAATGCTCTGTATGATGCTATGGAGCGTATGCTGACGGATGACAAGGGTCGTGGAGTAATGAAGAGCAATGCACGACAGATAATAGAATCACGCTTCGAAAAGAACTTTGTGCAAAAGTGCCAGATAGAGTTCTATAAAAGAATTTTGAATGTTGAGTTTTGAGTTTTGAATTGTTCGCTGCTTCGCATGCGATTGTGAATTATTCAATTTTGAATTTGGCATAAGGATTCATGGATAATTCTTGGTAATTCGTGACAAAAGACTGCGTGGGGGCATAGTCACGAATTATCATGAATTAATCATAAATATTTATTGTGTTATTCGGGTGATTCGAGTGATTCGTGTTCTATGAAAGAGTTTTGAGTTTTGTAATCGGCTTTGCCGCTTGCCAGAGCAAGAATGTTGAGTTTTTCAGTCGTGAATTATCGTGAATTTACCAGAAATTATATCACGAATTGAATTTATGAGTAATTTGTGGTAATTACTTCCTTACAGTCAGTGGGTCCAAGGACAAATCTCATGACAAAAGAATTTCATGCTTGCTGAGTGGTGTTTCGGTCATGAATTATCGTGAATTATCCGGAAATTTTACCACGAATTGAATTTAAGGGTAATTAACGGGCAATTTATGGACATTCGCGTTCAGAAGAATAACATTAATCTATTTGTAAATCTATGCTTTTTTTTGAACTGTTGCAAATATCTGTTGGTACACGTCAAGGATTGTCGTTTACGCCTTCTGCCGAGGAATGGGGGGAGGCTTTTGACAATGCTAAGAGGCAGGCTTTGGTTGGCGTATGCTTTAGAGGTGTGCAATGTGCTATAAAGGCCGATAATAGCAAGGTAGTTAATCTACCGCTCAAGCTGAAGATGCAATGGCTTGCCATTACTGCCAATATTCAGAGACGTAATGAGGTGATGAACCATAGGTGTGCCGAACTGTATGGGTTGATAAAGGCAGCAGGTTATGGGTCGTGTGTGCTTAAAGGTCAGGCGGTGGCTATGTATTATGACGATAATAGCAATGCCGACGAAACCAACCGTATGAGCTTGCTCAGACAGTCGGGCGATATTGACATGTGGATGGTGGCGAATGTAGAAGAGGTGATACGTTGGGCACGAGAAACTGACACGATGTACTATTACGACTATCATCATGCCGACCTTAGTCTGTTTCCTGATACAGAGGTAGAGTTGCACTATCGTCCGTCGATTAGTCGTAACCTTTGGCGCAATGCTCGTTTGCAGAAGTGGTTTAAGGGTGAGGGTAGGCAGCATATTGTGTATAATGAGCAGCTGGAGTGCTGTGTGCCAGACAATGTGTTCAGTCTGATATTGACTCTAAATCATAACCTATGGCATTTGCTGTATGAGGGTGTCGGTTTGCGTCAGATGATGGACTTGTACTATGTAGCTCGTTCAATGCAATCGTCTGATGAAGTATCACGCTTGTTAAGTCGTTTCCAACTTGAGTCTTTTGCTTCTGCTTCTGCATGGGTGTTATGGAATCTGTTTGACGGATTGGCTGACAATTCATTGTTCGTCTCCCAACAATCACCATTGCCAGCACCTAATGAGCGTTTAGGAAGATTCTTGCTCAATGAGATTATGAAGGCGGGCAACTTTGGTCATCACGACGAGCGACTGAAATCAGGACGTTATGCCTCAAGCACTCGTCTTATGATGCAATGGCTACGCCACACCATGCGACTCGTAAAATACTTCCCTGTTGAAGTAGCATGGACACCAATAGGAATATTGCGTATATCAATGTGGAGGCGGTGGAGGTATAGGAATGAGTGTTGAGTGTTGAATTGTGAATGTTAAGTGTTGAGTTATTCGCTGCTACGCATGCGATTGTGGGTTAAAACTAAGATATTAACGTCAGATTAATGATCCATTAACGACCATTAATGTTATTGAGAATAATAAAAACAAATCTTTATATGTACAAACATTTTTTTAAACGATTCTTTGATTTCTGGATTGCGCTTGTAGCATTGATATGTATAAGCCCAATCTTATTAGTGGTAACCATTTGGCTGCACTTTGCCAATAAAGGGGCAGGGGCGATCTTCTTTCAAGAGCGTCCTGGTAAGGATGGAAAGATATTTAAGGTGATTAAGTTTAAGAGCATGACGGATGAGAGGGATGCGGAAGGTAATTTGCTACCTGATACTGTTCGCTTAACAAAAGTTGGAAAATTTGTTCGATCAACAAGTCTTGATGAGTTGCCTCAATTCATTAATGTGCTTAAAGGCGATATGTCATTGATTGGTCCGAGACCTTTGTTGGTTAAGTATCTGCCATATTATTCCGAGCGTGAGCAGTTGCGCCATACTGTACGTCCTGGTATTACAGGATGGGCGCAAGTTCATGGACGTAACCATGTGCTTTGGGAGGAACGTTTTGAGTATGATGCTTATTACGCCGAACATATTTCCTTGGCGATGGATTTGCGCATTATATTTACCACTATAAAAAATGTGCTACAACGTAAGGACATAGAGGTGGCTCCTAATTTGATGGACTTTGACGAATACAGAAGACAACAGATGGAAGGTAGAACGTTCTTGACAGTTGAGGATGCAACAATCGATGATACTCCTATAAAGGTTGTCAGAGAAGATAAGTTTAGAGCATTCGGGGGGTAATAAAGCAAGAAAGGCATTGAGCTATGAACGTTTCTTGAAGCAGAATGGATACAATGCCGTTGTTACTTGTGGAGGTATTCATAGTAACCATAATCGTGCTATTGCTTTAATGGCAATGGCGAATGGATGGAAGTGTCATTTGGTATATCATGGCCTACAATCCGATTTTGAGAAAGGTGGCGGTAACTTTGATATAGTGAAAATGTCTGGCGCAAGTTATGAATTTGTAGAAGTGAATAATATTTCCGATGCAATGGATAAGGCTATGCAGAACTTTGAAAATAAAGGTCTGAAGCCTTATTATATTCATGGAGGTGGACACGATATGCCTGGTGGAAAAGCTTTTGTTGACGCAATAAAAGAACTTAAATGTAAATGTGATGGAACTGGATATAAACCGGATTACATTTTCATCGCATCTGGCACTGGTTCTATGCAAGCGGGTATGTCTGTAGGTCTTGATATTGTGGGGTGGAGTGATGTGAAGTTAATAGGTATCTCTATTGCCCGCCCACAGGAACGAGGCAAAAAAGTAATAGTTGACTTTGCTAATGAGTTAGCAAAGATTTATGGTATAAACAAGGATTACACAGAATCAATAATATTTATTGACAACTATGTTGGTAATGGATACGACCAACTCAGTTCAAAAGAAGAAAGGCATTTTATACATAGAGTGAATAAAAATAGAGACTTGTTAGTTGACGAGACCTATTCTGGTAAGGCTATGTATGGAATGATGGATATTATAAAAAAACAGAATTTAAAAGGCAACATAATGTTCTGGTTGACAGGTGGTCCTTTGAATGCTAAAATATAAACAAACATAAACGATCAATATGAACATTCTATTTACATGCGCTGGCAGACGCACTTATCTGCTGAAGTATTTCAAGGAGAATATGGGTGATGGTGACAAAGTGGTGGCTACAGATATGCAGCTGTCGGCTCCCGCTCTCCAGGTGGCCGATGTGAAATTGCAGGTTCCTGCTGTGTACGACCCAAAGTATGTGGAAATCACGTTGCAGATATGCAAGGAGCAGAAGATAGATGCTCTTTTGTCGCTCAATGACTTGGAGTTGCCTATCTTGGCAGAGAACAAGGCAATGTTTGAGGCTGAAGGAGTAAAGGTGATTGTTAGTGACCCTTCTGTTATCGACATCGCCTTTGACAAATATAAGACGGCACAGTGGGTGGAGTCGTTGGAACTGAAATCGCCTAAGACTTATGTGCGCCTTGAGGATGCCAAGCATGCTTTGGAGACTGGCGAGCTTCACTTCCCCTTGTTTATGAAGCCTCGTTGGGGCTCTGGCTCTATCGGCCTGGAGTCGATTGCTGATATGGAAGAACTTGACATCTACTATCACTTGCTTATGAAGAAAATCAAGAAGACAATTCTTGCTACAGCTTCGGTTGGCGATGAGTATATCATGATTCAGGAGAAGCTTACTGGCAATGAGTTCGGATTGGACGTTATGAACGACCTTGAAGGCAATAATGTGGCTGTAAGCGTGAAACAGAAACTGGCTATGCGTGCTGGCGAAACGGATAAAGCGGTTACTGTTGACTTGGCTGAGGTGCGTGAAATTGGCCGTAAGATTGGTACTGCTTTGAAGCATATCGGCAACCTTGATGTAGATGTGATGCAAAACGAAAAGGGAGAATATTGTGTGTTGGAATTGAATCCGCGTTTCGGTGGTGGTTTCCCCTTCAGCTATGAGGCTGGCGTGAATCTGCCTAAGGCTATCATCGAATGGGTGAAAGGCAATAAGGTTGATGCTTCAATGCTTCAGCCAGAGTATGGCCGTATGTTCTCTAAGAATGATTATCTGATGGAGATAAAGTAAGAATAATGGTAAAGCAGGTATGATTGAATAGGCTAGGGCCTGTGGAGCGAAACCACTACCTGCTACGCGCATAGCGCAATGTTGAGTTTTGTAATCGGCTGTGCCGCTTGCCAGAGCAAGAATTGTCGGCTTTGCCGATGTCGAGTTGTTCAATGTTGAATGTTGATTAGGTGGGATGAGAGGCTCTAAAGTGCTTAATGAAAATAAAAAACTATTCAGAAGTAATTCGCAATACAGAAAATTTCAGTAATTTTGTCCTTGTTAACCATAGTGGTTATTGTTTGTAAACTTTTGATGTTTAACATTTGGAGTTTTAATGATTTTCGCTAATTACCAAATCTTCATTCACCTATATTTCGTTGAACTCACGTTATATTAACATTGAAGAAAACTAAAGAATGGTATATCCGTCCGCACAAGTGGTCGCTTGGAGCGATATGGTGCGATACCATCGGGCGGAACAAGATAAGTGAAATGTAAATATAATGTCAATATATTCTATTAAATATAATATCGATGCAAAACCATTAGGCATAGGAGGTGCTGCCAAAGTTTATGGTTGCACAAGAATTGCTGATGGTGAGCGTCTTGCCATAAAGATATTATCAGATAAAAACGATAATGGTAAGGTTAAGCGTTTCAAAAGAGAAATAGATGCCATTGTAGATATTGTGAATCATGGCATAGATGGCGTATTGCCTATTCTTGATTACGACAAAGATGACTTATGGTATGTCATGCCGTTGGCTAGTAGTTTAAGGAGCATAATAGACAATTATGCAAAGTTACAACAAACAGCTATCCCTGTGACAACATTTCGTGATGAAATCTTACAGCAAAATGTGGAAGGTTTCATAATGCTTGCTGATACATTAGAAAAAATCCATACATTGGGATATGTGCATCGTGATATAAAACCAGACAATTTGTATGTGTGGAATGGCAAATATTGTATTGGTGACTTTGGTATAGTTGATTTGCCGACAAACACAGCACTTACGAAGAAGCATGACAGGTTGGGTGCGTGGAACACAATAGCTCCAGAAGTATTGAGAGATGCACGAGACACATCCAATAAATCGGATGTATATTCGTTGGCTAAAAGCCTATGGATGTGCTTGTCTTTAAACACATCAGGATTTGACGGACGTTACGATTACAATGCCCCTTCAATGAGTCTTCATGATATGCCCCATCTTGAAAATGCATATTTGCTTGATATTGATGAACTTCTGTATGACGCAACACAGGAAGATCCAGTTTTGCGTCCGTCAATGCAAGATTTTGCAGAACGCCTATATGAATGGCAAAGAACTTCTACAGACTTTGAAAAGGAGAACAAAAAAGAATGGGGATTTATTTATAAGGCTTTGTTTAGTGGTTTTGCAATGCCAGTTGTTTCAATTAGTGATTCAAGAGAAATAGTTCGCATTCTGCATTTCTTTTCAAGATATACACGCTTAAACTATACAATGATGCCGCAAGGAGGAGGTCTGACATTAAAGGATGCAAGTATTTCTCCAGAGGAGGGTTGCATTTACCTATATTTTGGTTTAACCTTTGTGTGCAAACCCACACAATTGACCATACGTGGGTTTAAAGATGATGAAAGTTGGAATTATCTCTTTCTTGAATTGGAGGAGCTGAAACCTATTTTGACAAATGGCGTAGATGAGGAAGAGTTGGTAGAGGATACTCCGGCGCATTATGTGGATAGTTCTTATGCTGTTTATGGTGTTTATGATTACGATAGTGGAAATAAGTTCCCTACTGGATGGAAGCAAGTTACACGTGTTTGTAAAGGTAATTTCTTGATTGTATCAAAGGGGGGCTTTTATAACTCTATAACGCCCACTGACGATGGAAGGCAGTCTGATTTTTCAGAAGCCGAGTTCTTTGATTATATTACAGCAATGAAGAAAGATGTAGATAATGCGAAGAATGATACAGATTTATCTTGTGTTCGACATAAGTATTGGACGAATCCCAGAAAAATTTTATCTGTTCCCAAAATAGACAAAAGTGTACAAAAGTCAGATTATGATATAAGAGAACATTTGGGCGATTTGAATTTTTCAGATTTATTGGATGGCACAGGAAATGGGTACGCAAAGTATTATTTTACGTTTGATACTCTGGCGTTTCGGAGTCCTTTTGACTTTTACAAATACTTGTATTTATGTAAAGATGGTAGCATAAAGAAATTGGATAAAAATGACGATAACATATTTTATGCTTATGACAAGAATAAGGCATTGTCGTTATTAGAGCAACTGAATCAAAGAATTGCTGATGAATGCACTAAGCATGGTGTAGCTAATGCCAATCTACAGTGTTGGGCGAATATTCATTGTATGATGCAGAAAATGCCAACACACTTTTTTACGTATAATGAGTTAAATAAGGCTATTCTTGCTGCTGATGACAGAAAGGATAATGTAGTATGCATTGATGAAGAAGGACATGTTGTGGTAGCATGTGATGTAGATTATCATATTTTCCCCGTATCATACGAACGGTTTGGTGCTTTCAAAAATTGTGTTGGTCCATATAGTAATGGTACAGCAGAATATATAGCAAAAGACTTATGCTCTTTGTTTCTAGAGTATATTAAGACAGGGAAAGAAGCCAGATATACGGAAGATAGTGATAACAGGGATATCAAAGAGATTATAAGAGAGACTAAGGCTTTATTAGATGGCTATAAGAATGGGTGAAGGTATTGCACATATATGGGGTCTAATGTGAGCGAGGCAACGTATATAAAGGAATATGCTCTAAATAGAGCACTTAAATTAAAAACAATAGTATATGGCATTACATTATAGCAAATATTTCAATGTTGTTCATAAAGAATTTGAGCGTTTAGGAGTATATGATGGATATCTCGATAAGGATTCATTACTCCATATAGATCCTTTGAACTTGAAAAATTGTAAAGAGCCAGAGCTTGAAGAAGCATACTCGAAATTCATGCAGTTTTTCAAGTCTTTTGTTCCATTAGTTAATCATGCAAAAAGTGAAGACATAAAAGACAGATTCTTTAAAAGGATTATTGAACGTTATACAATGAAAGAGATTCCAAACACTGGTTTGGGTTTCTCCAAAACGAATACACATGGCAAGGGGATTAGTGGAGCATTGGCTGTTCAGCTTGCAAGTAGTACATATGCTATTATAAAAGCAGGTATGGAAGATCCTGAAATATTTGGCTTGATGCAACTAATTGAAGATAATATTGCTGCAGACCGCATTAGTGACATGACATTATCTATTCTTCAGAGAGATTTTTTATTGTATACGGAAAGGATTGCTAAAGAAATGCAACTTCCGACAAAGCCTTTTAAATACGATTATGATACAGTCTTCAATGTTCCTTTTTATAACAATAAACCTATTCATTTTGTTCCAATGAGTGTTTTGTCGGAACTCCCAATGGCAGTGGATTATGAAGATATAGATAGTGTTGTAAACTATAACATTCAACTAAAACAGAAGATTGCTGCTATAATTGGAGTAGTGTGGTCTGATTATAAGAAATACAAGAAAGAAGATTGGAAGAAATTGATACTTGGAAACAAAAAATGTTATGATACTGCTGTGGAGTATTATAGGAATCTTTCTGGTGTTCCATATGATTTTTATACAGATAGTCAACTTCAGTATTTTGATGTTAGAATCGAAGAACTAATAAAAAAACATCTGATTCAGATTCCTAATAAAGAGAACCAATCATCGAAAGAAGAAGTTTATTCTATGGCTTTGGCTATATGTAAGCAGTTTAAGCATCTTATTGAACACAATAGACTTTCTGAGATGTTTTTTAGAAAAAATAGAAAACCTGATGAAACCGACTGGCAACTTTTACTCTATACGATAGCTGATACGTATAAGACATCTCAGAATTTAGACGTATCTATTACAAGAGAGGATAATCCTGGAGTAGGTGAGATAGATTTTCATCTTACAAGGGGTAGCCAAGCAAATACAGTGATAGAAATAAAACGTTCAAGTAATGTTGATTTATTACATGGATATAGAAGCCAATTGGCGGCTTATATGAAGGCAGAAAGAGCTGACTCTGGTATTTTTATTGTTATTTTGGATAAAGACAATTTGGAAGATATCAAGAATAAGTTAGCAGAAATACAGAAGGACATGAAGGATAATGACGAATATATTCCAGAGATTATCTATGTAAATGGGCTTCGACAACCGTCGGCAAGTGTGAGCAGTTATAAAGATCCTACAATATAAATAATATGCAAGACTACGGATTTGTATCTATAATCCCTCCCACTTGGCATGTACAACGGTTTATAAACTAGTTTATAAACCCGTTTACAAATGTTAATATTAACACCGCTAAACAAAATCACGGTTAATAATTGTATATATTTTTGTTTTCTTGAAATAAAAACATTATACCTTGAGATTTAAAAGCTATCTTTGTATAGATAAAATGTTTACACAAACAACCACATATTATGAAGCCATACAATATAAATACTGTTGCAGACTATATTATTTTACGACTTACTTCAGATGAGGAGAATACACTCATAAATCTGAAGTTACAGAAGTTGTTGTATTATCTGCAGGCTTGGTCGTTAGGTATAAATAACGAACGATTCCTGAATTGTAAGTTTGAAGCATGGGTTCATGGACCAGTCAGCAGAGAACTGTATAATAGATTTAGAGCAAGTAAAACTCTCTATTCGTTTATATCAAAAGATGATGTTGACAAAAATGAAACATCGTATATGCGTATAGACGAAGAGGATAGAAGCTTTATCAATTATATCCTTGACAATT
>UMGV01021608.1_pt1 | contig 49427 bp, 34 predicted proteins | sample 1965361 | NCBI WGS metagenome assembly UMGV01 (sample SAMEA4836081, study PRJEB28245) | human gut metagenome | biome: gut microbiome; material: fecal sample | place: Denmark | collected 2008
ATTATCTTCTGCTGCGGTGAGACTCTCGAGGAGCGTGAGGCTGAGAAGCAGAACGAGGTTGTTAAGGCTGAGTTGGAAGGCTCTGTTTTCCACTTGGACGCAGAGGCTTGGAAGAACATCATCCTCGCTTACGAGCCAATCTGGGCTATCGGTACTGGCAAGACTGCCACTTCTGACCAGGCAGAGGAAATGTTAGCTTACATCCGCTCTATCGTAGCAGAGAAGTACGGCAAAGAGGCTGCAGAGGAAACATCTATCCTCTATGGTGGTAGCTGCAAGGCAAGCAATGCTCCTGAGCTTTTCGCTAAGCCAAACATCGATGGTGGTTTGATTGGTGGCGCTTCTCTGAAGGCGGCTGACTTCAAGGGTATCATCGACGCTTGGAAAAAGTAAGCCCTAACGAGCTTTTCTTAAAATAAAAGAATACAAATTATCAGCACATGGGCTCCTGCCGCCCTCTGCAAAGTGTGGCGACGGAATGTCCATGGCTGATGTTCGTTTTTTTGTAAAACACCTACATTATTATATTCATCATGAAGCAATTCGTCATCATACTCATCGCTGCTCTCTGTTCTGCCACCATGGCTCATGCACAGAAGTATCTCGACCACTTGCAGCAACGCAACCCTGGACAGGGTAAGGTTACCGTAAAACAGAGCAAGGAAATCGACGAATTGGTCAATGGCAAGACGACTACTACGCCACAAGATGGCAAGTCTAAAGCTGATACGCCACAAAAGGCCAACCCTCAACATCACGGAGAGGGACAAGATAAAAAGACTGCTCCTGACTCGGTAAAGAAGCAAACGCCCGATTCTGCCAAGAAGACAGAACACAACAACACTGCGGGCAAAGACAACGATAAAGAAGAAAATGAAACACCTGTAGTTGACATGCACAAGAAAGTAATGCGTGGTAGCTATAAGGTTATAGGATATAGAGTACAGGCTTACGCTGGAGGTAACTCCCGCAACGATAGACTCAAGGCAGAGCAAATAGGCAATGCCATCAAGATGCGTTATCCCGACCAACCTGTATACGTACACTTCTACTCACCCAGATGGATTTGCAGAGTGGGCAATTTCCGTAATCTCGAAGATGCTCAGAGAATGCTCGCTAAAATCAAAGCTATGGGCTACAAGCAAGCCTGTCTGGTGAAAGGAAAAATAACGGTTCAATATTAAGCACACACAACTTACACAACATGAATCCAGAAACAGAATTTCGCGAAGGCCTCGACGAACTGGCCGTACACTACAAGGAAGTACTAAAACTGCTGGGCGAAGACCCTGAGCGTGAAGGTCTCATCAAGACACCTATGCGCGTGGCTAAAGCGATGCAGGTGCTTACACGAGGTTACACACAAGACCCTCACAAGGTACTTACAGATGCGCTCTTCGCTGAGAAATACGACCAGATGGTCATCGTCAAGGACATCGATTTCTTCTCGATGTGCGAACACCACATGCTCCCCTTCTATGGCAAGGCTCACGTGGCATATATCCCCAATGGTCATATCACAGGACTGAGCAAAATAGCTCGTGTGGTAGATATTTATAGCCACCGTCTGCAAGTACAGGAACGCCTTACCCAGCAAATCAAGGACTGCATACAGGAAACACTCAAGCCACAAGGTGTGATGGTTGTCATCGAAGCCAAACACATGTGTATGCAGATGAGAGGCGTGGAGAAGCAGAACAGCATCACTACGACAAGCGATTATAGTGGTGTATTCAACTCGCTCAACACACGACAGGAATTCATGAACCTCCTGAGAGGTGAAAGCAAAAGAATCTAAATATAGTGTTTAGTGCTTAATGTTTAGTGTTTACTGATAATGCTAACATTAAACATTAAACACTAAACATCAAACACGAAACACGAAACACTATGATGAAGTTTATATCATGGAACGTAAATGGTCTGCGCGCTTGCGTGGGTAAGGACTTTGAGCAACAGTTCAAACAACTCGATGCCGACTTCTTCTGTCTGCAAGAAACAAAGATGCAACAGGGGCAACTCGACCTACAGTTTGAAGGGTACGAGAGTTACTGGAACTATGCTGAGAAGAAGGGTTATTCGGGTACCGCCATCTACACCAAACACAAACCTCAGAGTGTTAGCTATGGTATGGGAGTAGACGCTCACGACCACGAGGGACGTATCATCACCTTGGAATATGAGAAATTCTTCCTCGTCACAGTTTATACCCCCAACTCACAAGATGAGTTGCGACGCCTTGACTATCGCATGACCTGGGAAGAAGACTTCCATCAATTCTTAAAAAGCCTTGACGCCAAGAAGCCTGTCGTCGTGTGTGGCGACATGAACGTGGCTCACCAAGAAATAGACCTGAAGAATCCTAAGTCTAACCGCCGTAACGCAGGTTTCACTGACGAGGAACGCGAAAAGATGACACGATTGTTAGAAGATGGTTTTACCGACACCTTCCGCTACATGCACCCCGACACCATTACTTATTCATGGTGGTCGTATCGTTTTCGAGCACGAGAAAAAAATGCAGGGTGGCGTATCGACTATTTTCTCATCTCCGATCGCCTGAGAGAAAATATTAGTCAGGCAGAAATTCTTACAGACTATATGGGTAGCGACCATTGCCCTATAAAGCTCGACTTGCAGTTTTGACCATCAAGTCAGGTCATAGCAATAAACAAGACCAAGACTATAAGGTCCTATCAAAAACAGGAAAGAATGATAAAAAAAGGCAAGAAGTAAGCTAAAAAACTACAAAAAAGGATTAAATATTTGTTCAATCCAAAATAATATTATACCTTTGCATCCGCAAATGCCAATCAAGGCAAGAGCAATCGGGATTTGGCGCAGTTGGTAGCGCACACGTCTGGGGGGCGCGAGGTCGCTGGTTCGAGTCCAGTAATCCCGACTATAACACGAGAGGTCAGCTTAACAGTTTGGCCTCTCGTTTTTTTTGCGTTTATTAACAACCTATCATGCAAGATTTCTTATCTTTTGCGTTTTACACATAGTAAAAATCACAACCAAGACGAGGGATTCGTGCTCTTTCTGAGTAATTTAAGTAAGGAAAAGCCCCTTGCCTACCGAAGTGTGATAATAGAAAGATCATAATATTAATCATTTAAAACAATAACAAAAACAATGAAGAAGTTAACTATCTTATCATTTGTTGCAGCTCTCATGGCTGCCTTCTCTTTCACATCGTGCAATACAGGTGGCGACTCATACAGCGCTCCTACACTGGACCAGCAGAAGTCCATGATCAATATGCTCGGCTACTCACAGTCAGGTGGAATCGGTTACTACAACGAGAACAAACTGGACACCAAGGATGTAATCGACATCATTCCTGACATAGTTGCAAAAATCACTTCAGAAACCAACAAGGACAAAGATGGCAACATCCAAAACCTGTATGCTTTAGTATCTTTCGACTTCCCTGTTTCTATCCTCAGCAAATTTGTTAATGACGAAAAGTTGGCTGCAAAGATTGCAGAGATGGGTAAGGTAAATATGAAAGTGAATCTCATACCTTACATGTATTCTTCACAGACTTTCGTTGCCAATTGCTACGACTTGCAGCTCGGTGACATCGTGACATCAGAGAAGGAATACAAGAAGGTTACCGTGAAGTTCTACAACAACTATTTCAGAGGTGGCTATGAAAAGAATAAGGATAATAAACAGTATTTCTGTTTCTATATGCAAGCTGCTTACATCTATGTTGATGGTAAACAGACAAACCTGCTGAAAGCCAACAGATTCAACGGCACACCCTACCCACCACTTTTCTGGTTTACTACCGACAAGCAGAACTAAGAAAACGAGGAAAAGGCTAAAAGATATTACTCTTCTAAAAAAGAAGTACTCTCTGAATGATTAAATGTTCCGGAAACGGAAAAGGGCGCATCGACAAATATCGTCGAATGCGCCCTTCTTTTATGTGTTCCTCGACCAGCAATCTGATCGAGGAATAAAGATTACAAGAGTTGATTACTCCTTACGCCAGAGCTTGCTCATATCCTCAAGGGTCTTTCCCTTTGTCTCAGGAACGAGTTTCCATACGAAGATAGCTGCAAGGATACAGATGGCGCCATAGAGACCATAGGTGAACCAATGACCGAAATCGTCGCCAGGAGTAAGGTGCATATTGAACATAGGCACGAAAGTAGAGCTGACGATGAAGTTGAATATCCACTGGAAGGCAACGGCAATAGCCACTGCAGCACCACGGATAGTATTGGGGAAGAGCTCGGCAATAAGAACCCAAGCGATAGGACCCCATGAGAACATGAAGCTGGCACTATACACCATAATACTAATCATGGTGACTGTACTCAAGGCAGCATTACCAAAGGTAAGAGCCACGCCAAGCGCACCTACAGCCATTCCTATAGAGCCCAAAATGAGCAGAGGCTTGCGTCCCAACTTCTCTACAGTGAAGACTGCCACAAGTGTGAACGATATGTTGACTACACCCATGATAACCGTCTGAACCATAGGATTGCCCATACCCATATCCTGGAAGATACGAGGAGCATAGTAAAGCACCGCATTGATACCTACAGCCTGCTGGAATACAGAAAGCATAACACCTACGAAGATGCACATGAAACCATAAGAGAAAAGCTTCTCGGTTTTCACAGTTACAGTATTCTTGATATCGTGGATAATCTCGCGAGCTTTCTCCGAACCGTTGATCTTGGAGAGGATTCCCAAGGCCTTGTCGTCCTGACCCACCATGACAAGATAACGGGGAGTCTCTGGCACGAAACAGATAAGGAAAGTAAACAAGCCTGCAGGCACCATCTCACTACCAAACATATAACGCCAACCAGTCTCGATAGTCCACTGAGCATCCACCATATTGGCTATGGCACCGGCCGCATCGAATATAGGATTGGCATGAGAACCCATAATCAGGAAGTTGACGAAGTAAACCACCAACTGACCGAAGATAATGGCAAACTGGTTCCAACTAACCAACATACCGCGCACATTACTTGGTGCGATTTCGCCAATATACATAGGACAAATGGCAGAAGCCATTCCCACGCCGATACCACCGAGCACACGATAGAAGTTAAACACTACGAGCAAGGACCAGTCGGCTTGTCCCTGAGGAAGGATATAGCTTTCAGGCTCCATTGATCCCCAGGCAGAGAGGAAGAAGCAAATGCCCGCAAAGATAAGCGAACGTTTACGACCGAAATTGCTGGCAAAGAGTCCAGACAGTGAACTACCAATGATACATCCTATCAATGCACTTGAAGAAGTGAATCCGTGCATAAAATCGGAGTATTCGAAATCATTAGCACCCTTAAAGAATGCCTGTAAACCCTTTTCGGCTCCCGAAATCACTGCTGTATCGTAACCAAAAAGCAAGCCACCGAGCACGGCGACCATCACAATTGAAATAAGATAGGCCTTAGAGCCCTTTTGATTTTGTTCCATTTTTTATTAGGTTTTGTGACAATATTACACTATTAATACGCATTTTCTCAATAAATATTACGTACAACCTGCTTTTTTCCCCAACTTTTTTCGTAAATTTGCAACCAAAATAGATTTTACACAACATGAACATAGCAGATTTTCTCAATAAGGAAGGACAGAAGAGGGGGTTTTCATTCGAAGTATTGCCACCACTCAAGGGCAATGGAACTGAGGCTCTGTTCCGTACCATCGATAGTCTGAAGGATTTCGCACCACGATTCATCAACATCACCACTCATCACAGCGAGTATGTATACAAAGAGCTCGACAATGGGCTGCTCACTCGCCAGCGTGTACGTAGACGTCCTGGTACTATTGCCATAGCGGGAGCCATACAGAACAAGTATGACATCCCTGTGATTCCTCACATTATCTGCAGTGGAGCAACCCAAGAAGACATCGAATACGAACTCCTCGACCTACAGTTCTTGGGAATATCGAATGTGCTCGTACTCCGCGGCGACAAAGCCAAGGAAGACCGCCTGTTCACGCCCACCAATAATGGTCATGCTCATGCCACCGAACTGTTGAAACAAATCAACCAGTTCAACGATGGTTTCTTTATGGATGGAACCCCCATCAAGCACCCTGGCGAGAAGTTCTACTGCGGAGTGGCCTGCTATCCCGAAAAGCATGAAGAAGCACCCAATCTGGAGCAAGACTTGCTACACCTGAAAGAGAAACAGGAACTTGGTGCTTCCTATGCCGTAACCCAGCTCTTCTACGACAACAAGAAATTCTATGAGTTTGTAGAGAAAGCACGACAGATGGATATCACCATCCCTATCGTCCCTGCTATCAAGCCATTTGCCAAACTTTCACAACTCACCATGGTGCCAAAGACATTCCATTGCGACATCCCTGAAGAATTGGCTCAAGATGTACTGAAATGCAAGACCGATGACGATGCCAAAGCCCTTGGCATAGAATGGACAACAGAACAGGTGAAAGACCTCTTCGAGCATGGTTATAGCCACGTTCATTTCTTCACCGTGTCGGCTGTAGAAAGCGTGAAGCAGATAGCTAAGATATTGTTCTAAACCGCTCACCCCACACCCAACATTATATACAAACACATATAATAACTGCGTAGATGAAATTCAGCGAAGTGATAGGTCAGCAAGACGTGAAAAACCGCTTGATGCAAATGGTGACCGAGCAACGCGTCCCACACGCCCTGCTCTTCTGCGGTCCACAAGGCTGTGGCAAGTTGGCCATGGCATTGGCTTTTGCAAGCTATCTCCTGGGAGAGCGAGAAGAAGAAGAGAATGGCTCTCTGGAGACAAAGCGTGCCACTTCGATGCTGAGCAAATGGGAACACCCCGACCTGCATTTCACCTACCCCACTATTAAACTCGCCAGCATGGGCGACCGTGCTCCCGTAAGCCTCGACTTCGTCAAAGAATGGCGAGAAATGCTGCTCAACGAAGCTGCTTATCCACAAATCAACACCTGGATAAGCAAGATGGGAAAAACAAGTAGCGATAAAGACGGCAACAAGCAAGCCATCATCACGGTGGAAGAAAGCGAGGCCATCAACCACAACATCAGTCTCATGTCGAGCCAAGGCGGATACAAAATCAGCTTGATATGGCTTCCTGAGCGAATGAACATACAGTGTGCCAACAAGATGCTCAAACTCTTGGAGGAGCCTCCACGCCAGACACTCTTCCTCCTCGTAAGCGAGCAACCAGAATTGCTACTCGAAACCATCAGGAGCCGTACACAGCGTATAGACTTCAAGAAGATTGACACCGCATCTCTGGAGCAAGCTCTCCTCGACCGACGCGGACTCGACCACGACACTGCTCACCGCATGGCACGAATAGCCAATGGCAACTGGAATAAAGCCATCGAAGAACTCGATGCTGGCAACGAGAACCAACAGTTCCTCGACTTGTTCATCATGCTGATGCGACTGGCTTATATGCGCAAGATACACGACCTGAAGAAATGGTGCGACATCGTAGCAGCTTTCAATAGAGAGAAACAAAAACGTATGCTCGACTATTTCACGCACATGCTCAGAGAAAGCTTTGTATACAACTTCCAACAAAAAGAACTCGTATACATGACGCTGGAAGAAGAAAACTTTGCTAAAAACTTCGCTCGCTTTATCAACGAGGCCAATATCATTGATATCTTCCAGCTCTTTGATGAATGCAAAGCCATGATTCATCAGAATGCCAATGCCAAGATTGTCTTCTTTGACATGGTGCTTAACATCATCGTGCTGCTCATCAGAAAATAACCAACATAAAGAATAGCAAGGCGAAAGCCTACAATATATTACATAATATCATACAATAAGATTTTTAATAGATTTATCGTGGATTACAAGAATATGAAATTCAGAATGTTCAATGGTTGCGACCGCGGACTCTGCCGACGTGCAGTGGGACGACAGGACAAACAGTTGAACACATACGACTGGCTTGCCGACGTACCTGGCAATGCCGAGAGCACAGACCTTGTGGAAGTACAATTCAAGAACACACGCAAGGGCTACTATCACAACGTCAACAACCTCGACCTCAAAAAGGGCGACGTGGTGGCTGTAGAAGCCAATCCTGGCCACGACATTGGTGTCGTAACGCTCACAGGACGTCTCGTGAAGTTGCAAATCAAGAAGGCCAACCTACGCTCTTCGGATGACATCAAGCGCATCTATCGCATAGCTAAACCCGTAGACTTCGAGAAATGGGAAGAGGCTAAGAGTCGCGAACACGGAACAATGATTCAGAGCCGACAAATAGCCAAAGACTTAGGTCTGAAGATGAAAATCGGAGATGTGGAATATCAAGGTGACGGCAACAAAGCCATCTTCTTTTATATAGCCGACGAACGTGTAGACTTCCGACAGCTTATCAAGGTGCTGGCAGAGACTTTCCATGTTCGCATAGAGATGAAGCAGATTGGTGCTCGACAAGAAGCTGGACGCATCGGAGGAACAGGTCCTTGCGGACGAGAGCTATGTTGCGCTACCTGGATGAAAAACTTCGTCAGCGTGGGCACCAATGCTGCACGTTTCCAGGACATATCACTCAACCCTCAGAAGTTGGCGGGTATGTGTGCCAAACTAAAATGCTGCCTCAACTACGAAGTAGACAACTACGTGGAAGCAAGCAAGAAATTGCCACCTAAGGATGCACTCCTACAAACTGCCGATGGTGAATATCACCAGTTCAAGGTTGACATCTTAGCTGGTCTCATCACCTATTCTACTGATAAGAATTTGGCTTCTAACTTAGAGACTATCAGTGCCGAACGCGCTTGGGAAATCATCAAGATGAACAAGGTGGGCGAGAAACCTCTGAGCCTCATAGAGGATGGCAAGGCTAAACCTGCACCTAAGTCAAGCGACCTTCTCGCTGAAGCTGACTTGAGCCGCTTCGACAAAGCTAAGAAGAAGAAAAAGAACAACAACCGACAGCAAGGCAATCGTAAACGTTCTGACAACCGACAGCAGGGAGAGAACCATGTTGAGAACCGACAGCAGAACGAAAACCGTACAGACAATCGTCAGCAGGGAGAGAACCGTCAACCCCGTCAACAAGGAAACCGCAGACGCAACAACCGTCCTCGCCCACAACAAGGAGAGGCTAACAAAGGCGCAGAAAACAAACCTGCTAACGAAGGATAGTAACTCCATGTTCTATCATTAAGCAAACATAGTATAACCGATAAGTAAACATACTTTGGAGGGAAAATAAAATGAAGCGATGGGCTTATACCATAGGGGTTTTCATGGGAGCGATGATGCTCTTTCACTCGTGCAACGAAACATTGGTGTACGACCGATATGAGCACACCCCTATCGCTGGCTGGGAAAAGAACGATGTACTCTCATTCGACATTCCACCTCTCAAGAGTCCTGGCACATACGAGCAAGAATTAGGGCTCAGAGTGACTGGTGTCTACCCTTTCATGGGTCTTACACTTATTGTCGATCAATGTATCTTTCCACAAACGAAAGCCCAAGGGGTAATAACCATTGAAAAGTCGGACACCATCCAGTGCGACTTGATAAATCAAGACGGAACGACCAAGGGACAAGGCATCAGTTATTACCAATACAATTTCCCTATCAACACCTATCATTTCGCTTCCGGCGACTCCATCCACGTCACTATCAAGCATGACATGAAACGAGAGATTCTTCCAGGTATCAGCGACATTGGTTTCAAGATGAGCCACATAGGTGAATAAATGGGTAAAAAAACGCAAGTACTTGCGATGACCTACGAAAGTACTTTCAATGAACAACGAAAGTACTTGCGACAGCCATCGCAAGTATCTTCATTATTTGAGGCTATAGGGTAGCAAAAATATGGGTTACATCGGATGGCAAGATAAAGACCCATAAAATCATACAACAAAAGCGACTTCATAGGATGAAGTCGCTTTTGTTGTGTATATATATTTTTCTTGTCGATGAATCTTGAATTAGGTTCTTACCAGATTTCTTCCTGCATCGATTCTGAGGAAGATAAAGAGAAGGATGGTAAAGCCCCAAAGCGATGAACCGCCATAGCTGAAGAACGGAAGAGGAATACCAATAACAGGTGTTAAGCCCAAGACCATACCTACATTAATGAACACATGAAAAAGGAAAATGCTGAGCACACTATAACCATAAATGCGTCCAAACTTGAAAGGTTGCCGTTCGGCAAGAAACAAGAGGCGCAGTATCAATGCCAAGAAAAGCAATAACACTCCTGCCGAACCCAAGAATCCTTCCTCTTCACCTACAGTACAGAATATAAAGTCGGTGTCTTGCTCAGGCACAAACTTCAACTTGGTTTGCGTGCCGTTAAGGAATCCTTTGCCTTGCAAACCTCCTGAGCCAATGGCTATCTCACTCTGATGAACGTTATACCCGGCACCAGCCAAGTCTTCTTCAAGTCCTAAAAGCACATTGATACGCACACGCTGGTGAGGCTCCATAACATTGTTGAGCACATAGTCTGCAGAATAGAAAAAAGCCAAAGAACCCAACGCAAATATGGCTATAAAATAATAGTTCTTAATGCGCGAAGACAGTCCCTTGTAAAACAAAAAGCCTATGAGTAAGAAACTGATGCCTATCTGAACATAAGTGATGTCAAAGGGGATGACATAAGCCGAAAAGAGCAAGCACAGCAAAGTGATGCCCACTGTATAGAAGAGCATGTGCGCCGTCTGTCTGCCATGATGAATATAGGTGTTCACCATGCCTGCAGAAAAGACCTGTATAAACAAGAGCACCACAAACTCACCTACCGAGGTAGAGGCGTCCCACATCATGACACTGTCATACTTCACCCCTACCACAAAATACACCACCATCGCTACAGCAGTAAACAAGACGCTTCCAGGCATTCCCTCACGATAAAACATCAGGAAGAAAGCAGAATAAACAAGTGCAGAACCCGTCTCTCGCTGCCCCACAATACAGATCATGGGTAGGATGACAATAAACGCTGCGGCGAAGAAGTCTTTCATGCGATGTATGTTGAAACCATAGCTCGACATGAACTTAGAGATGGCGAGAGCCGTAGCAAACTTAGCAAACTCAGCCGGCTGCAGTCGAAGTGGTCCGAGCACAAGCCAAGAGCGTGAGCCCTTGATGCTATGCGGATTAAAGATGGTGGCAAAGAGTAATAGCACAAGAGCTGCATAGATGACATACGAGAATGTGTCATAGAATCTGTCATCGAGGAGAAGGATGACAAAGCCGAGGGTTATTGAAGTACCTATCCAGATGATTTGCATACCAGAGCGCGACCCGAGGCTGAAAATATCATTGTCACCATAAGTGTAGCTGGCACCACAGACACTGAACCACCCAAAGGTGAGCAGTGCCAAGTAAATGCCTATCGTCCACCAGTCGAGCGAACGAAGTACACCATGTTGTCTATTGTCTGTTTGAATCATATTCTTTATCGGAATTTTACATCAGCAAGTTATCTGCTGCTTGAGCCATAAGCTATTCGGCGTGCCTGCATCTGTGCTGCAAGAGTTTCTGAGGCGGGCGACAGCTTGCCCTTAATATACTGCTCCATCATGAGTCCACCAATAGGAACACCATAATCGGCTCCCCAACCACCATTCTCTACATAGACAGCAATAGCTATCTGCGGATTGTTCATAGGTGCAAAGCCCATAAAGACAGAGTGGTCGTGACCACGATTCTGTGCAGTACCGGTCTTACCACAAGGCTCAAAGTCGTAACGGGCAAGCATGCGACAAGTTCCCTTTAATGCCGAGCTTCGCATTCCTGCCACCACATAGTTGTATGCCTTCTTGGATGCCATCGTGTAGTGTCTGCGTGTGTAAAGGGTGTCAAGGGGTTCATCTTTCACCTTACGCACAACGTGAGGTGCATAATAATATCCGCGGTTGGCTATGGTAGCTCCGAGGTTGGCTATCTGCAATGGTGTGAGGTTTACCTCTCCCTGTCCGATGGAGATACTGATGATGGTCAGTCCGTTCCAAGAGCCTCTATAGGCTTTGTCATAGAACTCCGCATTCGGGATAAGTCCTCGTTTCTCTCCTGGCAAATCAATACCCAGTTTATAGCCGAATCCCATACTCTTCATATAGTCGCGCCAGGTATTCATCGCTACCTGCACGTTGGGATACTTACGCCTGTTACCCATCATGTAATAGAGTCCCCAGCAGAAGTAACCATTACAAGAGGTACTGATGGCATCAACAAGTGCTATGGGGGATGGATGGCCATGACAACCTACATGTAGTCCGCGATAGGAGAATCCATGATGACAGACAAAGGCTGTTCCTGGCGTGATGATGCCCTCGGTCATAAACGTCAAAGCCTGTGTCGTCTTGAATGTAGAACCTGGAGGATATTGACCCATGATACTTCGATTGAGCAACGGCTTCCAAGGATTGTGCGAAAGATAGCGGTGCATCTTGCCACGCATCTTTCCCACCAACCGACGTGGGTCATAAGAAGGTGAAGATACCATAGCAAGCACTTCGCCCGTACGTGGATCGAGTGCTACGATACTACCTATCTTGCCTTGTAAGAGTCGTTCGCCAAGAGCTTGTAAATTGAGATCGATTCCTAAGGTAAGATCTTTACCTGCCACAGGACGTCGGTCGAATTTACCATTTTGATAACTACCCTGTATACGTCCATGGGCATCACGAAGTTTTATCTTTATACCCTTCTCACCTCTGAGTTGCTTTTCGTAATACTTCTCTATACCTAACTTACCAATATAGTCGCCAGGCTGATAGTAGCTGTCGTCCTCGATATCGCTCGGTGATACTTCGCCCACATCACCAAGCACATGGGCAGCATAAGGACCTGTGTACTCACGAATACTTCGCTTCTGAACATAGAAACCAGGGAAACGAAACATCTTTTCTTGGAACACACTGAAGTCCTTGTCAGACAACTGACTCATGAAGAGCTGCTGTGTGTAACGTGAATAACCGGGATTCTTAGAACGATCCTTAATATCGTTCATGCGCTGTATGAAAAATTCCTTGCTGATGCCAAGCGAATTACAAAAGTCCATTGTGTCGAGGCGCCCACTCTCCTCGTTCATCACTACCATGATGTCATAAGAGGGCTGGTTGTATACCATCAGCTTGCCATTACGATCGTAGATGGCACCTCGAGAGGGATATTCCACTTGCTTGAGAAAAGCATTACTATCGGCATTCTTCTTATAGTCATCGCTCATAATCTGCAAAGTAAAGAGACGGATGATATAAATGGTCACAATTCCTATGGCCACTCCACCTATCACAAACTTGCGATTTTCGAGATTATAATCGATCATAATACCTATTTTATATAATATGCCCTTACACCTTATTTATATATATATATACATTCTTATTTCTTCCTCTCTGTTGCAACAAAGAAAGCAAAAGGGAGAACAGTCCTACTTGCGCACATTCTCGATAGCCATCAGCAGGACATAAGTGAGCGCTGCGCTTCCCACGACACATTCTACCCACTGTAACCAATTAAAGAAATTGAAGGTCTCGAGCGTAAAGAAGAGTAAGCAGTAAATCATTACCAGAATGAGTACATACCAAAAGTAAGAACTTCCAAGTGTTCGCACACCCGGAAGCAAATCGTCAGCGCTGTCGCGAGGTAAGAACAACTCCAGCAGATAAGGCTGCAAAAGAGCTATCACCGTCATCGAACCAGCTGCCACACCTGGTGTATTGGCAAAGATATCTACTCCCAATCCCAAGGCAAAACTCCACAACAACACTTGCCAACGAGGGGTGTTGCGACGAAAGTGGAGTACAAACATGATGTACAGAAGCGGCGTGGCACAATGGAAGAGGTGTATGTGGTTACACACCAGTCCTTGCACCAACAGGAGAATGAAGAATACTCCCCAACGCTTTACTATTTCTATACTCATTTTTCAAAAAAAGAATTGAAAAAAGTGTTGTCTTTTTTATAACTGTTTTGTTTCTGCGAAACGGCAGTACATGCTTCATCAAGGTTTGATGGAGTCTTGTGCTGCACGCATCAAGTCGATACGCTCTTGCAGAGCAGAATCATCGACGAGGCACACATCGCGCAAACGGGCAAAATCGGTAGAAAGCTTCACCTGCACACGATAAGAAAGTCCGTCAGCAGAATTGAAGACATGTAACACCTTTCCTACCATAACACCAGAAGGGAACACCGATGAATATCCGCTCGTCACAACGTAGTCGCCCAACTTGAAGTGAGCATGCCTTGGCACGTCCTCAAGATAAGCAAGCTGTGAAGAACCACCACGCCAGCGTAGATAACCAAAATAGCCTCTACCCTGTATGGTACAACTGATATTGGAATGACCATTAAGCACAGGAATGACAATACTGTAATGCTCGGAGACAAGGTAGACAATACCTACCACACCCATGCCGCATACCACACCCATGTCGCGTTTCACGCCATCAGCAGCACCCTTATCAAGGGTGATAAGGTTATTATATCGATTTACCGTGTTGGTCACTACCTGGGCAGGCAAAAGTTTGCATCCCTGAAAAGGAGTCATGCGTGCCAATCGCTCCACAGCAGTTTCCTGGCTATGAGTAAGGTGAGCTATACTGTCGTTAAGCGCTCTCACCTGCTGTTCCAACAGGACATTGCGCTGAGTGAGTTGGCTGTTGACGCTCGAAAGCGAGAAATAACTTTCCACAGCCGAATCCCACTCATACACTTTTCCTGTTACGGCATTGGCCGACGAGAACCAGACACTGCCCTGATAACTATTGTATCTGAAGAGCAGCACCATGCTCACTACCTCAAGCACCAGGAACACAAACCAGTGGTTGTGTTTCGCCAGAAACTCTGTAAGGTTGTGCATACGCTATCGTTTCTCTGAAGTCAGATTACACTTATCTCATCAAGAATGAGAAGCGGTCAACATTCTTCAGTGCGATACCTGCACCCTTTGCCACACTGTGCAATGGGTCTTCAGCAATATGGAAAGGAATGTTGATCTTAGCTGTGAGTCGCTTGTCGAGTCCACGAAGCAAAGCACCACCACCAGAGAGCCAGATACCATTCTTTACGATATCAGCATAAAGCTCAGGAGGAGTGTTCTCAAGCGCAGAGAGCACAGCATTCTCTATCTTCGCTACAGTCTTATCCAAGCACTGAGCTATCTCTTGATAGCATACTGGAACTTCCATAGGAAGGGCTGTAATACGATTAGGTCCGTGAACAATGAAGTCTTCTGGAGCCTCATCACCCAGATCGGTAAGAGCTGAACCTACGTGTATCTTGATACGCTCAGCCATACGCTCAGACACTTTCACATTGTGCTGGCGGCTCATATACTCCTGGATGTCGGCTGTAAGGTCATCACCAGCTGTACGAATAGAGTTGTTGCTCACGATACCACCGAGTGAAATAACAGCAATCTCGGTAGAACCACCACCTATATCGACAATCATATTACCCTCAGGAGCTTCCACATCAATACCGATACCAATAGCAGCTGCCATAGGTTCGAAGATCAAGTAAACGTCACGTCCATCAGCATGCTCTGCTGAGTCGCGCACAGCACGAAGCTCAACCTCGGTAGAACCAGAAGGAACACCGATTACCATTCGGAGGGAGGGCGAGAAAAGACGGCTTCCTGTATGCACCATCTTAATCAATCCACGCATCATCTGCTCGCATGCAGTAAAGTCGGCAATCACACCATCACGCAAGGGACGTATTGTTCGGATGTTGTCATGAGTCTTCTCGTACATCATCTTAGCCTTCTCGCCCACAGCTATCATCTTGTCTGTGCGACGATCGAGGGCTACAACAGAGGGCTCGTCAACAACAATCTTATCATCGCTGATAATAATGGTGTTGGCAGTACCCAAGTCCATTGCGATTTCCTGAATAAATGAAAAAAATCCCATTTTCTTTTTGTAATTACTAAAAAGTTAATTGAAGCTTATAATATTTCTACAGAGAGAACAGCAATTCCTGATTTACTTAGCAAACCAGTTGTGGATAGCTGTATCGTAGTGAGAGCTTACACCGAAAGCACGCTCTGCAAACATCTTGCGGTCTTCGATATCAGTCTCGGCACCCTTCTGCTTCAGAATATCGAGCAAAACGCTATATTCTGCCTTGCTGGGCACGATTACTACATCCTTAAAGTTCTTAGCTCCAGCACGAATCAGAGAGATACCACCTATATCAATCTTCTCGATGATATCGGCATCACTTGCACCACTTGCCACGGTCTGCTCGAAAGGATAGAGGTCAACAATAACCAGGTCGATTGCAGGAATCTCAAACTCTTTCATCTGCTCTTGGTCACCTTCGTTGTCACGACGTGCAAGGATTCCACCGAATATTTTTGGATGGAGTGTCTTCACACGACCACCCAAGATAGATGGGTAAGTGGTAACATCCTCCACTTTCTGACATTCATAACCGAGCGACTCGATAAACTTCTGAGTACCTCCTGTGCTCAAAAATTTAACACCCTCTTCATTCAACTTGGCAAGGAGCTCATCCAAGCCGTCCTTGTGAAAGACAGATACTAACGCTGTCTTAATCTTCTTTGTTTCTGCCATTGATTTTTACATATTTGAAATAATGGTGCAAAGGTACGAAGAATATTTGAGTTTACCAAAAACTACACCTATAATATGATGCTTTTTTAACACATCATGCGACTCCTGTTTCCTATTTCCAAACCTGATAGGATTTCTGAGTTATTACACAGGCACACCCTTCTGAATTTTAAACTCCCCAAAAGGGGGCACACGCCAACCAAAACTCGCAAAATCATGCCACTTTGTCAGAAGAATAAAGAAAATTAAAGATAAAAACAAGTAAAAACAAGACAGATTGTCAGAGACACACTCCTCGGCACACATTTCGCTCAGCCATTAGCGAACAACAAAAAAAACAAGTATAATAACATCAACCAAATAAGAAAGGAGACATATATGACATTTGACAAATTTACAATCAAAGCACAAGAGGCGGTGCAAGCCGCTGTAAACACGGCGCAACGCAATGGTCAACAAACCATCGAACCCGTACATCTTCTCAGTGGAATCATTGAGAAAGCACCAGATATAACCAACTATATCTTCCAAAAATTAGGCATGAATGGTGGACAAATCACCATGCTCTTGCAGCAAGAAATACAACATCTACCTCGCGTACAAGGCGCAGGCCAACCTTATCTGTCGGGTGAAACCAATCAGATACTGCTGAGCGCAGAAGACATAGCAAAGAAAATGAGCGATGAATTTGTGAGTGTAGAACCTATACTCTTTGCCATCTTGAAAAGCAACTCGACAGCTGCTCGTATTCTGAAAGACGCAGGCGCCAACGAGAAAGACATGATGGCTGCCATACAGACTCTCCGTCAAGGTCAAAATGTGAAAAGCCAGAGTGCTGACGAAAATTATCAAAGCTTGGAGAAATACGCCAAGAACTTGGTAGAACAGGCTCGAAGCGGAAAACTCGACCCGGTAATTGGTCGTGACGAAGAAATACGACGCGTGCTCCAAATCTTATCAAGAAGAACAAAAAACAACCCTATCCTTATCGGTGAACCTGGTACAGGTAAAACTGCTATTGTAGAAGGATTGGCAGAACGTATTGTACGCGGTGACGTACCAGAGAATCTTAAAGACAAACAACTCTTTTCTCTCGACATGGGCGCACTGGTAGCTGGTGCTAAATATAAAGGTGAGTTCGAAGAGCGATTGAAGAGTGTCATCAAGGAAGTTACAAACGCCAACGGACAGATTATTCTCTTTATTGATGAGATTCATACCCTGGTTGGTGCTGGTGGAGGCGAAGGTGCCATGGATGCAGCCAACATTCTGAAACCTGCGTTGGCTCGTGGTGAACTGAGAGCCATCGGTGCTACTACCCTCAACGAGTATCAGAAGTACTTCGAGAAGGATAAGGCGCTGGAGCGCCGTTTCCAGACCGTCATGGTCAATGAACCTGACGAGGTTGACGCTATCAGCATCTTGCGAGGCATCAAGGAACGCTACGAAAACCACCACAAGGTTCGTATTCAGGACGATGCGTGCATCGCTGCTGTCAAACTTTCCGAACGTTACATCTCTGACAGATTCCTCCCCGATAAAGCTATCGACTTGATGGACGAGGCTGCTGCTAAACTTCGTATGGAGCGCGACTCCGTGCCAGAGGAGCTTGACGAGATTACACGCCACTTAAAACAGCTGGAGATAGAGCGCGAGGCTATCAAGCGCGAGAACGACCAGCCTAAGATTGAACAACTCAACAAAGACATCACCAACCTGAAAGAGCAGGAAAAAGACTTCCGTGCTAAATGGGAATCAGAGAGAGAACTCGTCAATAAAATTCAGCAAGACAAACAGGAGATAGAGAATCTAAAGTTTGAAGCTGAACGCATGGAACGAGAAGGCAACTACGAACGAGTGGCCGAAATAAGATACTCCAAGCTGAAGATGCTCGAAGATGATATCAAGCACATCCAAGAACAGCTAAAGACCACACAGGGAGGAGAAGCCATGATAAGAGAGGAAGTTACTGCCGATGATATCGCAGAGGTGGTAAGCCGCTGGACAGGCATACCTGTAAGTCGTATGATGCAGAGCGAACGCGAGAAGCTTCTCCATCTGGAGGAAGAACTCCACAAGAGAGTCATCGGACAAGACGAAGCCATCACTGCTGTGAGTGACGCTGTACGACGTTCTCGTGCTGGTCTGCAAGACCCTAAGCGCCCTATCGCAAGCTTCATCTTCTTAGGCACCACGGGTGTTGGTAAGACCGAGCTCGCCAAGGCATTAGCCGAATACCTCTTCAACGATGAATCCATGATGACGCGTATCGACATGAGCGAGTATCAAGAGAAATTCAGCGTCACCCGCTTGATAGGAGCGCCTCCAGGATATGTAGGCTATGATGAGGGTGGTCAGCTGACCGAAGCCGTTCGCCGTAAACCATACAGCGTTGTCCTCTTCGATGAGATAGAAAAGGCACATCCCGATGTATTCAACACCTTACTTCAGGTATTGGACGACGGCAGACTAACCGACAATAAGGGTCGCGTAGTAAACTTCAAGAACACCATCATCATCATGACTTCTAACGCAAGCCGTGACATGTTGAGAAAGACGTTCCGTCCTGAGTTCCTGAACCGTATCGACGACATGATCACCTTTAAGCCTTTGACAAAGGAGCAGATTGCACAGGTGGTAGAGTTACAGATGAACAGAGTTAAGAAGATGTTAGCTCCACAAGGATTCGAGCTTCGTTGGACTCCTGCTGCCATCGAATACTTGGCTGAGGTAGGTTACGATCCTGAGTTTGGTGCACGTCCTGTAAAGCGCGCCATCCAAGACTACGTACTAAACGACTTGAGCCGCAAGATTCTTGCAGAACAGGTTAGCCGCGAGAAACCAATCGTCATCGACCACACAAAAGACGATGGTTTGACATTTAAGAACTAACAGCACTGCATGGTATTGACCTGCATCCTGTCACGACAACAAGAGTGGTATACTATAACACAAAGGTTCCTCCAATGGGATTATCCCATAGAGGAACTTTTTTTTTGTAATTACTCAACTTCCACAATTTCCGTACATACGAAACTTCAGTAATTATATGCACAACAATCCTTCTAAGTTCGTCTTGAAATACAAGTACTTACGTTGACCATCGCAAATATCTTCATAAGGACTTCCACTTAGATTCATTAAAAAATTAAAAGAAGTTTCGACAATATCCACTCTGTATATTACCGCAAACAACCAATAAACGATAAATATAATATTATTTTGCTCTTCCATAAAAAATAGCAAGACTATAGGAAGAGCCCCTGTGTTTAAAAACTATTTCCTAAAGAATTGATTATCAACATGATTTATAACGCAACCAAGAAAACAAGAAAAGCCCTAAACAAACTAAGAAAACAGGCTCTCAAAAAGCCAAAAAAAAGCCCCGACATCTCGTCGGGGCAATTCTTACGTTTTTGAATGTTTCAGCAGTTTTGTGTTTTTTATGTAGTTATGATCTTTTTGAAAATCAGTTTGTGTTTCTTTTCGAGTGCAAATATAATACAAAAAATTGATTTACATCAAATATATTTCTCTTTTTTACGCAAAAAATAACGTAAACGTTTGCGGTATTTGCTCTTCTTTTCATGACACAACAGAGCCTTTTTCTTAAAAAAAGTATAAATAATTCTGTGAGTATTCTATAAAAATCGCATTTTTTATTAACTTTGCACCTATTATATAATAACAAGCTAATCAATGAAGGAATTTGTCATCTCAGAAGTCAAGACCGAGACAGCCGTACTTGTTGGTCTGATCACCAAAGAACAGGACGAGGCCAAGACCAAAGAATATCTCGACGAACTGGAATTTCTTGCCGATACGGCAGGAGCTGTAACCGTGAAGCGTTTCACACAGAAGGTTGTAGCACCCAATCAAACTACGTATGTCGGTAAGGGTAAACTCGAAGAAATCAAACAATACATTAAAGAAGAAGAGGAAGAAGACCGCGAAATCGGAATGGTCATCTTCGATGACGAGCTATCCGCCAAGCAGATACGCAATATCGAGCAAGAACTGCAGGTAAAAATCCTGGACCGCACCTCTCTTATTCTCGACATCTTTGCCATGCGCGCACAGACTGCTGCCGCAAAGACTCAAGTAGAATTGGCACAATACAGATATATGCTCCCCCGACTGCAGCGACTATGGACTCACCTGGAACGTCAAGGTGGTGGTTCGGGCTCAGGCGGCGGTAAAGGCTCAGTAGGTCTCCGTGGTCCTGGTGAGACTCAGCTCGAGATGGACCGACGCATCATCTTAGGTCGTATGAGTTTGCTCAAAGAGCGCCTGGCCGAGATAGACAAGCAGAAGACCACTCAGCGCAAAAACCGTGGTCGTCTCATCCGTGTGGCTCTCGTTGGCTACACCAACGTGGGTAAGAGCACCATCATGAACCTACTCTCCAAGAGTGAGGTCTTTGCAGAAAACAAACTCTTTGCCACCCTCGATACCACTGTGAGAAAGGTGGTGGTAGAGAATCTTCCTTTCCTCCTCGCCGACACCGTTGGATTCATACGTAAATTGCCCACCGACCTGGTAGACTCTTTCAAGAGCACCCTCGACGAGACACGCGAAGCCGACTTGTTGTTGCATGTTGTCGACATCTCACATCCCGACTTCGAAGAACAGATACAGGTGGTAGAGAAGACCCTGAAGGAACTGGGCTGCGCCGACAAGCCATCGATGATCATCTTCAACAAAATAGACAACTACTCTTGGGTGGAAAAGGATGAAGACGACCTCACTCCCGTGCAGAAAGAGAACATCACCCTCGAGGAGTTGAAACGCACTTGGATGGCTAAGTTGCACGACGACTGCCTCTTCATCTCTGCCAAGAACAAGGAGAACATCGATGAGTTCCGTGACATACTGTATAAAAAAGTTCGCGAACTGCACGTACAGAAGTATCCTTATAACGATTTCTTATATCAGGACTACGAATAAACTATTCAAGTTTTGCAAGTGTGGGAATTGACAAAAGTTCAATAAACAATAAAAACGTATCAACAATATGAATGACTACAGACCGCTAACCTCCAAGGAAATCGATGTACTCAAGAGCAATGACTGTTGGGCAGAAGACTGGACATCCATCAATGTCTCAGAAGATTTTAAACCGAACTTCATGCACCGCGTAATGCTCTACGGCGAAGTAAACATCGGAGCATTCAACAAGAATGTGGAGGTAAGCCAAGGCTTTGTAAAGCACTCTGGCATCAACAATGCCACCCTGCGCAATGTAACCATCGGAGACGACTGTCTCATCGAGAACGTGGGCAACTTCATCAACAACTACACCATTGGTGACGATTGCTACATCTCAAATATCTCGACCATGGAAACTACCGAGGGAGCAACCTACGGTGAGGGCAACCTGGTGAGCGTACTCAACGAGGTGGGAGAAGGTAATGTCATTCTCTTTAGTGATCTGAACAGTCAGCTTGCTGCCTTCATGGTAAAGCACTTCTCTGACAAAGAACTGAAGGAGAAAATCAGGCAGATCATCAAGACCGACATCGACAACAAGATGCCGGAGCGTGGACTGATTGGCAACAAAGTAAAAATAGTAAACACCAAGGAGATTACCAACTGTGTCATCAACGATTTCTGCGAAGTGAACGGAGCTTCACGTCTCAGCGACTGCACCCTGCTCGGTTCGGTATATGGCAATGTATATATCGGTACTGGTGTCATCATCGAGAACTCCATCATAGCCGAAGGTTCCAGTGTCATCAACAGCGTAAAGATACAAGACTGCTTCGTGGGCGAAGCCTGCCAGCTGAGCAACGGATTTACAGCCTCAGCCTCTGTTTTCTTTGCCAACAGCTATATGAGCAACGGCGAGGCGTGCGCAGCCTTCTGCGGTCCTTTCACGGCATCCCATCACAAGAGCAGCCTTCTCATAGGAGGAATGTTCTCGTTCTATAATGCCGGTTCGGCTACCAACTTCTCCAACCATGCCTACAAGATGGGACCCATGCATTGGGGCATCCTGGAGCGCGGTTCCAAGACAGCCAGCGGTGCTTATCTCCTGATGCCTGCCACCCTGGGTTCGTTCTCGGTATGCTTCGGCAAGCTGATGCACCACCCTAACACCCGCAACCTGCCATTCGCCTATCTCATTGCTGACGGCGACAAGATGTTCCTCATTCCTGGCAGAAACATTACTACCGTGGGATTATATCGCGACATCAAGAAATGGCCTAAGCGTGATCTCCGAGCACCGGAAAACCGCAAAAGCATCGTCAACTTCGACTGGCTCTCTCCTTTCTCTGTAGGCGAGATTCTTAAGGGCAAGAAGATTTTGGAAAACCTACGCGAGGTGACGGGCGACAATGTTTCGCAGTATCTCTATCACGAATACATCATCCCAGCTTCATCGCTCCACAAGGGCATCAAATACTACGACATTGCCTTGCGCATCTATATGGGTGCCGTACTGAAACGAGTACTGAAGCGCGACCCATCCATCACCCCTCCTTCCACAGAGATTGGAGCCAGCGACTGGGAAGACCTCTCTGGACTCCTCCTACCAGTAAGCGAGGAACAGCGCATCATCTCCGATCTGAAGAATGGTAACATCGAGACCATCCAGGAACTCATCACCCGCTTTGAGTTGATTGATGCCAACTATCGCGAATACCAGTGGGCGTGGACTTATAAGATGATCTGCGACTACTATCACATCTCGGAGATTACCCTGGAGGATGCCAACCGCATCCACGAAGACTACATCAAGGCCCGCCGCTCATGGATAGCAGAAATCAAGAAGGATGCAGAGAAGGAGTATGCCATGGGAGACGTTGAGGAAGAGGTTTACAGAAACTTCGTGAACAGTCTGGACCAGGAAGTGGATTACGAGAATTAACAACTGGGCTTTCATATATCAGAAAGTTAAGGAGTTAAAGGAGTTAAGGAGTTAAGACATATGTCTTGCAGCTTAAAAACTACGCCAAAAAAGACTATTGTCTTAGCTCCTCTGCCGTCCATAGGGAGCGATAACTTCTTTAACTTCTGAACTTACGATACTTGCATTTAATAATTTATTATTCATATATAAAAAATGAAAATCAAGCATGTTTTGCTGGCAGCTATCCTGATGGGCAGCATCAACGCCAGCGCTAAAGATTATCATTACACCACCGTACCAGGCGATGCAATGCAAACACGCATCTATACTCTCGACAATGGTCTGAAGGTATATATGTCAGTTAACAAGGAGAAGCCTCGCTTGCAGGTCAATATCGCGGTAAAAACAGGTTCGCGTAATGACCCTGCCGAGACTACTGGTCTGGCTCACTATCTGGAGCACCTGATGTTCAAAGGCACCAAGAAGTTTGGTACCATCGATGCCGCCAAGGAAAAGCCATACCTCGACGAGATAACCCGCCGCTATGAGACTTATCGCAAACTCACCGATCCCGCACAGCGCAAGCAGGCTTACCACGAGATTGACTCCATCTCACAGTTGGCTGCCAAATACAACATCCCCAACGAGTACGACAAGCTCATGTCGAGCATCGGTAGCGAGGGAACAAACGCCTATACCAGCAATGATGTCACCTGCTACGTGGAAAACATCCCAAACAATGAGATAGAAAACTGGGCCAAGGTGCAGAGCGACCGCTTTCAGAACATGGTCATCCGTGGCTTCCATACAGAGTTGGAGGCTGTGTACGAGGAGAAGAACATCTCCATGGCAAGCGATGCCACCAAGGAGTTTGCTGCTCTCTGGAACCTCCTCACTCCTACCCATCCTTATGGCACACAGACTACCATCGGCGAGCAGGAGCACCTCAAGAACCCAAGCATCATCAACATACAGAACTATTTCCACCGTTACTATGTGCCAAACAATGTGGCTATCGTCATGGCTGGCGACTTTGACCCCGACAAGACCATAGCTCTCATCGACCAGTACTTTGGCTCATGGAAGAAGAGCGATAACCTGTCACGCCCTGAGTTCGAGGCACAGCCTGCCATCACAGCAGTAAAGGACACCACGGTTGTCGGTAAGGAGCAGGAAAACGTCATGCTGGCATGGCTCTTCAAGGGCGTCAACGACCAGCAGTACGATACCCTCGATGTCATCAGCGACTTGCTCGCCAATGGCAAGGCAGGACTCTTCGAGGTAAACCTGGAGCAGAAGATGAAACTCGCCTCTGCAGGAGCCTTCAACTATGGTCTTCACGACTACACCGCATTTATCGTACAAGCACTGCCCAACAAGGGACAGAAACTCGAAGACACTCGTGCACTCGTGCTTGGCGAGATGGATAAGCTGCGCCGCGGAGAGTTTGCAGACGAACTACTTCCTGCTATCATAGCCAACGAGAAACTTAACTTCTACAAGGGACTCGATGACAACGAAAACCGTGCCAGCATCATGGTAGACGCGTTCATCAACGACCAGAAATGGGAAGACGTAGTCAAGCAGCTCGACCGACAGAGCAAACTCACCAAGAAAGACATCATCGATTTTGCCAACAAGCATCTGCGTGCCGACAACTTCGTATGTGTATACAAGCGCATCGGCGAGGACAAGACGCTCAAGAAGATAGAGAAGCCTGCCATCACTCCTATACCTGCCAACCGCGAGTATGAGAGCGATTTCGTCAAAGAAATCAAGAACGCAGAAGTGGCTCCTATACAGCCTGAGTTCCTCGACTTCAAGAAAGACCTCACCGTCACAAAGACCAGCAAGAAGCTGCCTTTGCTCTACAAGCAGAACACACAGGACGACCTCTTCAACCTCTCCTTCCGTTATGAGTTGGGCGACGAGGATGACATGCGCTACAGCTATGCTGCTGATTATCTCGGCTACATAGGTACCGACAAGAAGACCGTCTCTGAAATCAAACAGGCTTTCTATAACATTGCCTGCAACTACAGTGTGGCTCAGGGCACCAAGAGCCTCAGCATCAACATCAATGGTCTGAACGAGAACCTTCCTAAGGCACTCAGCCTCTTGGAGGACTTGCTGCATCATGCCAAAGCCGACAAGACTTCATGGAATCAGTATGTGGACCTCGTAGAGAAGAATGGCAACGACATGAAGACCAACCAGAAGGCCAACTTCTCACGCTTGTGGGACTATTGCGTATATGGTCCTTACAATCCAAGCCGCAATCAGATTCTCCCTGCCGACCTTCGCAAGATGGATCCACAGGAGCTGATCAACCTTCTGGGCGCACTCGACAATATCGAGCACACCGTATTCTATTATGGTCCTTACAGCGAGAAACAGCTCAACAGCCTCCTCGCCAAAGAACATAAGACTGGCAAGAAACTCATCCCTGCTCCACAGGGCAAGGAGTACACCAAGCTGCAGCCACAGAGCAACGAGATTCTCATTGCTCCCTACGAGGCTAAGAACATCTATCTGCGCCAGTACCAGAACGAAGGTAAGACTTTCACCGACGACAATGCTGCCGTAGTAGGACTCTTCAATGAGTACTTTGGCGGAAGCATGAACGCCATCGTCTTCCAAGAACTCCGCGAGACAAGAGGTCTGGCTTACAACGCAGGTTCTTATTATGTACGCCCTGGTCGTAAGAACGACACAGAATACTTCTTCACACACATTATCTCGCAGAGCGACAAGATGATGGACTGCATCAACGTTTTCAACAACATCATCAACAACCTGCCACAGAACGAGGCTGCATTCAACCTGGCTAAGCAGAGCCTCATCAAGAGCCTGCAGAGTATGCGTACCACTAAGGACAATGTGCTCTACGCTTACTTCAATGCCAAGCTGAAGGGACTCGACTACGATCCCAACAAGAAGCTCTATGAGGCGCTCCAGAACGTGACACTTCAGGACATCACTAACTTCGAGAAGCAGAATATCGTGGGCAAACCTTACCGCATGGTCATCCTCGGCAACGAGAAAGACCTCGACATGAAGAGCCTCGAGAAGATTGCGCCTATCAAGCGCCTCTCTCAGGAAGAAATCTTCGGATATTGATTTTTTATCAAGAATTTGAGAATATACCAAAGCCACAGATAAGGGGAAGAAAAAAGAAGAATTCTTTAATTCTCAAATTCTTGATAAAATAAAACTTTATCAAAGTTAAAAGTCAGGAGTCAAGAATTTGAGAATATTCCAAGACCACAGATAAGGGGAAAAAAAAGAAGAATTCTTTAATTCTCAAATTCTTGATAAAATAAAACTTTATCAGAGTTAAAAGTCAGGAGTCAAGAATTTGAGAATTTGAGAATATTCCAAGACCACAGATAAGAGGAAGGAAAAAGAAGAATTCTTTAATTCTCAAATTCTTGACATAACATAACGACTTGAATATTTCAACAGTATAATAAACAACAAAAAACATTATGGCAAAAGCTCCAGATTTTAAGTACGCTCCAATGTTTCAGCTTGGAGCCGACAAGACAGAGTATCGCCTTATCTCAAAAGAAGGCGTAAGCACAGCAGAGTTCGAGGGAAAAACAATCCTCAAGGTTTCAAAGGAAGCACTTACCCTGCTCGCACAGCAGGGTTTCCACGACGTAGAGTTCATGCTCCGTCGTGAGCACAATGCACAGGTAGCTAAGATTTTGACCGACCCAGAGGCATCTGAGAACGACAAATACGTAGCTCTCCAGTTCCTCCGCAACGCAGAGACTGCCGTGAAGGGCATTCTCCCATTCTGCCAGGATACTGGTACTGCCATCATTCATGGCGAGAAGGGTCAGCGTGTATGGACCGACTTTGAGGACGAAGAGGCTTTGAGCCTTGGTGTTTACAACACATACACACAGGACAACCTCCGTTATTCACAGAATGCACCTCTCAACATGTATGACGAGGTAAACACCCGTTGCAACCTGCCTGCCCAGATCGATATCGAGGCTACAGAGGGCGACGAGTACCGCTTCGTGATGGTAGCTAAGGGTGGTGGCTCTGCCAACAAGACCTACTTCTACCCCATGACCAAGGCTACTATCCAGAATGAGGGTACACTGCTCCCATTCCTCGTAGAGAAGATGAAGAGTCTGGGTACAGCAGCATGTCCTCCTTACCACATCGCATTCGTTATCGGTGGTACTTCTGCCGAGAAGAACCTCCTTACCGTGAAGTTAGCTTCTATCAAGTACTATGATGAGTTGCCTACAACAGGTGATGAGACCGGTCGTGCTTTCCGCGACATCGACTTGGAGAACAAGCTCCTCGAAGAGGCTCACAAGATTGGTTTGGGTGCACAGTTTGGTGGTAAGTACTTGGCTCACGACATCCGTGTCATCCGTCTGCCTCGTCACGGTGCAAGCTGCCCTATCGGTATGGGTGTAAGCTGCTCTGCCGACCGTAACATCAAGGCTAAGATCAACAAGGACGGTATCTGGTTGGAGAAGATGGATGAGAACCCAACAGAGTTGATTCCTGAGGAACTCCGCAATCCTGGCGAGGGTACCAAGGGTATCGAGATCGACCTCGACAAGGGTATCGACGCAGTTCGTGCTGAGTTGACCAAGTATCCTGTAAGCACCCGTGTTAACTTGAAGGGTACCATCATCGTGGCTCGTGACATCGCTCACGCTAAGCTCAAGGCTCGCTTGGATGCTGGCGAGGAGATGCCAGAGTACTTCAAGAACCACCCTATCCTCTATGCTGGTCCTGCCAAGACTCCAGAGGGTTATCCATGTGGCTCTATGGGACCTACCACAGCCAACCGTATGGACCCATACGTAGATGAGTTCCAGGATCACGGTGCCAGCCTGGTAATGATAGCCAAGGGCAATCGTGGCGACATCGTGACAGAAGCATGCAAGAAGCATGGTGGTTTCTACCTCGGAACTATCGGTGGCGTAGCTGCCGTTCTGTCTCAGAGTTCTATCAAGAGCATCGAGTGCGTAGAGTACCCAGAGCTCGGTATGGAGGCTATCTGGAAGATTACCGTAGAGGACTTCCCTGCATTCATCCTCGTAGATGACAAGGGCAACGACTTCTTCAAGCAGCTCAAGCCTTGGACACCTTGCAAGGAGTGCCAGAAATAAGATCTCACTTATCTTTAACATAAAGGAGGGTGTGTCAAACTAAAATGACTACTCTTCAAAGTTACAGATTATAACTATAATATTTAAAAGGGTCGTATCAAACTCTGTATTGAGTAATGATACGGCCCTTTCTTTAGTCTTTTAGGATGCTCAAATTTCAAATTATAAGTTCATATTTTCAAAAAAAAGAGTTTTGACACACCCTCTTTTTTTATATTTTGAAAAGCCTTCAAAGGGATACACTCAGAGTTAATACCTACACAGTTCTTATCATCTCCGCACCCAGTACCGCTTTTTATACCACTCAAGTGGTACTGGAGTTTCAACTGGGTGGTACTGGAGTATCAGTTAACTGACACAATAGTAATACTCAAGTAGTACAAACCAGGTACTCCTATTGATGTTTTTCTCCTATTCATTGAAGTCCATTTTAGAGTCAACTTCAACCTTCTGAATATGAGTTCATGTTGCTGTAATTTCATCTCATTCTCATTTTTGTAAATGGGAATATAACTTCCCCATTTGCGAAAGTTGAGTGAATCATATATGTTTTTTTTTAAAAAAAAAGGAGACAAGAAAAAAACTTCGCTTTCCTCAGGTTTCTTGCCTGAGAGAAAACGAAGTTCTGCATACTACATTATCAACTAAATATTACTATGGAAAGCTAAGCTTACTCAAAGCATGGCATCAGTTTCCTACTTAGTATATTTCTCTGGAAGCACAGGCATAGCACCATTCTGTGTGCATACATAGGCACTTACCTCTACGGCCAACTTGTGAGCCTCAGCAATTGTCTTACCCTTCAAAATGCTGGCACAGAAAGTACCTGTAAAGCTATCACCTGCTCCAACCGTATCAGCAACTTCCACCTTAGGAGTCTCTTGGAAAGACTTGAAATCAGGAGCAAACACATAACTGCCATTCACTCCACAAGTAAGTACCAACATATCAAGATTATACTTACCAAGAATAAGCCAGCACTTGTTCTCAATATCCAAACCAGGATAACCGAAGAGACGGCCAATGGTAATCAACTCCTCATCGTTGATCTTCAAGACATTGCAACGCTTCAAACTCTCACAAATCACTTCTTTAGTATAGAAGTTCTGACGCAGATTAATGTCGAAGATCTTCAAGCATCCTTTTGGAGTATGGTCAAGGAACTGATAGATGGTCTGGCGGCTTACCGCGTTGCGCTGTGCTAAAGAGCCCCAGCATACAGCTCCAGCATTAGCTGCGATTTCCTTGATGTCATCGGTAAAAGGAATATTATCCCAAGCGACCCCTTCTTTGATATCATAAGTAGGAACACCCTCTGCATCAAGTTCTACCTGTACCGTTCCTGTAGGGAAGTCAACACTGGGCATCACATGCTTCAGCTGTTTCTCATCCAACAAGCGAAGAGCTTCGTCACCCAACATGTCTTTGCCCACAGCACTTACAGCAACAGAATGTAAACCGTGCTGACCTGCATGATAGGCAAAATTGGCAGGAGCGCCACCTAATTGAGAACCTGTAGGAAGAACATCAAAAAGAATCTCGCCCAAACCTACACAATATTTCTTGTCTAAATCTTCAAATTTCATAACCAAATATCTTTAGAACGTTAAACTCCTATAATTACATCTTCACCTTATTAATATATGAGAACAGATAGAGCACACCCACTGCCATCACCAATACAGCACCTATCTGTCCGATAGCATCACTGGCGTAACCCATAAAGAGTGGGAATATCGTACCACCAAACAATCCCATGATCATCAGACCACTTACTTCGTTCTTCTTCTCTGGAACAGAAAGAAGAGCCTGCGAGAAAATGATAGAGAACACGTTAGAGTTGCCATAACCCACCAAGGCAATAGCTGCATAAAGCACCATCTTACTCTCACCGAAGAAAAGTCCTACCATACTCAAAGCCATCATCACAACGCTGATGGTAAAGAACAAGCGTGGCTTCATCATGCGAAGGAAGGCTGTACCTGTGAAACATCCGATAGTACGGAAAATAAAATAAAGAGATGTGGCAAAAGCAGCCTCGTTGAGGGTCCAACCCAAACGTTCCATAAGAATTTTTGGAGCAGTGGTGTTGGTACCTACATCAATACCTACATGACACATAATACCGATGAAAGAAAGCAGCACGATAGGCTTTCCTAACAAGGCCAAACAATCAATGAATCCTGATGCCTTGTCCTCTACTTTCTCCTCCTCAATAGGAGTTCCTGCCAAGAACAAGGTGGCGCACACGCCGATAATCATATAAATGGGGAAAAGCACACGCCATCCCAAACCAAACTCAGGAATACTTGCCACTGCACCCCACATAGCAATATAAGGAGCCATGAATGAAGCAATAGCCTTCACAAACTGACCGAATGTCAATGTTGAAGCCAAATTCTTACCGGATGTAACAGCAGAAACCAGTGGATTGAGCGATGTCTGCATCAACGCATTACCGATACCCAGGAGTGAGAACGATACCAACATGACACCAAAGGTTTCACCAAAGATGGGCAGAAGAAGAGAAATAACTGTCACGATGAGTGAAAGGAGCACAGTCTTCTTGCGACCTATCTTATTCATCAACATGCCCGTGGGCACAGAGAAAATCAGGAACCAGAAGAAAACCAATGATGGGAACAGGTTGGCTGTAGCATCATTCAGGTTGAGGTCTTCTTTCACATAGTTGGAGGCTATACCCACCAAATCCACAAATCCCATAGCGAAGAAACAAAGCATCACTGGGATAAGGGTCAATTTCATTGACTTATTCATATTGTTAGTTATTTTTTTTGTAGTGAATATTAACTGTTATTTTCCAAGTTGGTAAACTTGATACTTACCTTTTCTCTTTCCTTTCACAACAATCTTATTATAGGGTTTGCTTGGGAACACAAGGTTGGTCATTGCCATTTTGCCATCAGCATCGAAGGCCTCAACACTGCACTTATCGATAAAGATGCGAACTTGGGTCATTTTACCATGCGTAGGAGCCTTGGTAATAGCAGCAAACTCATTGCTGAAGTTTGTCATACCGCTGTTCATTCTATCCATCTCGAAGGTTTCAGCTGCCGCATCATATCTCATCACGACTCTTTCGCCCTTCTCATTGCTCAGCGTAATAGTGGCATCGCCCTTCAAGTTGACAATCACCTCGCAAGCCTCAGAAAGTGTTTTGGTAGGTTTCTTACTGCGAGCTTTCAGATATTCACGTGATGGGGTTACACTGCAATACACTTCACCATTATACTCGAAGAGTCCTAAGTCACGAGCGATAGAGTTAGCAGAACGATACTGCATAGTTGGCGCCACATTAGCATACTGCCAGTTACTCATCCATGCAATGGCCACACGGCGTCCATCAGGTGCATTATCGAAGGTAACTGTAGCATAATGATCCTTACCATAATCCATCCACTTGGTTACCTCTGGCTTACTGTCGCAGGTAAACTTATGACCATCAAAATCACCAATAAAATACTGTGTAGCAGAACCACCGAAAGGTCCACCAGGATTGATGTTGCAAATAAGCATCCATTTCTCCTTGTCGGTGCCGCGAACCTTCATCTTCATCAGGTCTGGACACTCCCATACACCACCATGATTACCATAGCTTCCACCAAAAGAACTCTCGTAAGTCCAGTCCTTCAGATTTTCAGAAGTATAAATATCCATCTGCTGACCAGCAGCAAGAATCATGTTCCATTTCTTGATATCTTCATTCCAGAACATGTGTGGATCACGGAAATCGGGCACGTTACTTGTTATGACAGGATTGCCCTCATACTTGGTGAATGTTTTTCCATTGTCTGTACTGTATGCCATACTCTGAGTCTGGTTCTCGCCAGCCGAAGTATAGAGAGCTACTACAGCACCTTCACCAAATCCAGCAGTATTGTTCTTATCTACAACAGAAGAACCACTGAATATAGTACCAAGAGCATCAGGCAAGATGGCATCGCCCTCAAACTTCCAATTTACCAAATCGGTAGAAGTAGAATGTCCCCATGTCATATTTTCCCATTGCGAACCATAAGGATTATGCTGGAAATAAAGATGCCATACGCCATCCTTATAGAACATACCATTAGGATCATTCATCCATCCATAAACAGGAGTATGGTGATAAAGGGGACGGAACTTCTCGCGATTCTTCATATCATAATAGTTGGAGAATTTCATTTCCTTCCAACAAGAGAAGGTAGAGATTCCACCATCATAACGATACTGCCCATTGACATGGAAGTCGAGCAAAAGTCCTTCCTTATTCTTAAACTCATCAAGATCAAGAGGTACATAATAATCGACATGTGTATTAGCCAATCGAATATTGAAGGTCTTGAGTTGCTGGTTATTGGCGATAACTTTTACATTGCTCATTTCAGCACTCTCCTGAACAGGTATCAGGAGATATTTCTCACTCTGGTGAATACGATAGAGGCAATGGTTATTACTCAGGAATTGAGTTTCCTGGGCTGAGGCTGTCATACCAGCCAACAGGAGCATCATGCTCAACACAGTTTTTCTGATTGTTCTCATTACTTTGTTATTGGGTTTTGTTTTTAAATGCGGTATTGGTATTTTCGATTGCAAATTTATCAAACATATCTTATTCTGCCACGCAATATTCGTTCATTACATGCTAAATATGTTACAAGAAACATTTTTCTCATCTTTGGAACTCTTTTTATAGCAGGAGCAAGAGATCATACAGAATGAGATAAGTAGTGCACGATGCAAACAGATAGAAGAGATAACTAAACAATAACCTTGTATTGCCCCACCACTTTCTGTTTATTATCCACTATCTTGACTAAAAGCAAACCTTGGTTGGCTACTTGTACCTTCCCTGTAGTATTGGAAATCTGCTGTGCTTTCACGCATCTTCCTACAATGTCATAAATATATAAGGTACAATTAGGCGATGCCAAATTGTAATTGACAAAGCCCTTTGAGCCATAGACCACATTCGTTTCAGCTTCGCTTACTGCCGAAGAAATACCAGAAGCCACCCTTGTCTCATCGAGTACATAAGCCTCCAACGAAGTCATTTTCACAGACCCATTCTTGACAAAAGCCGTAGCTTTGACAGCATCCACATCACGTGGGAATACCCTGACAGAAGCTGCATAGGTATCATTTACAAAGATGTCTATAATGGAATGATCTACAAAAACTTTCAAGGTCATCTCCTCACCCATCGCAACAGGAGTTGGCAAGGCATAGTTGTAGACACCACCGAAAACACCATCATTGACAATACGGTTGATGCCACTCATATCCAACGACAACATACCACTATTGGGTTGATAGGTAAGCGTAACTTTCTTATCACCATTACCCAAAAAGCTGAAGCCAAAATCACCATTGCCTACAACAAACTTTGCAGACAACTCAAGACTTCTACCCTGCACTGGATCCAAATCTTTTTCGGCAGTAAGATCGAAGTCCGTCATCTTGAAAGATGTTTCAGAGCGCATGGCTGCCAACCCAGAGAATGGTTTCTGTATCAGATTACCCTTGCTGTCGAGACTAATTTCGCGTGGTAAGCTATAGGTGTGTGCATAACCCATTTTGTAGTTCTCTGAACCTGCTAACTTGTCTGGTACAATACCCAGCATCAATGTCTTGCCATCCTTTTGGAATATAGTAGGTGACAACAAGCCATAGCCATCCTTTGAGAAACCAGCCATCTCTACGGTCTTTGGAGTACGGCTGTCGGGGGCAAAGGTTCCATCTGCATTGATTGAACCTGTCCAATAAAGGGTACGAACACCAACACCTGTATTCAAAGGAGTAGCGGTAAACAACCATTTATCACCTATCTTGGTGACATTAGGCATCTCCCAGAATGTTCCGTCTTGATTTCTATTGGAACCCGAGAAGAACAGTTTTCCATCATTGCTCCAAGTCTTGGTCGACTTATCGTACTTATGAAGGGTTGTAACGCCAACTCCGTTTTTGGACGAGCCAACTATCATATACAAGTCAGTGCCATTTCGGAAAACAAAACAGTCACGAAAATCATCAGTCAATCCGTTAGGACGTCCGTTGACTACCGGATTGCCAGCCTTCTTAGTCCAAGTGAGCAAGTCATCATCGGCAGGTTGTGCCTGAGCTATGGTAGCTCTTCCATAATCTACAGCTGTATAAAAGATATTAGGCTTACCACCTGTCAGTTCGTCATCAGTAAAGACGCAACCTGACCAACATCCTTTCTTATCGTAAACTTCTTCAGGGCTGACGGCAGTGGGGTCTTCCTCCCACTTATAGAGATTATCACTAACGATGTGTCCCCAGTTCAGACGAGACATATAGGGACCATTGGGGTTCTTCTGGAAGAACACATGATATTTTCCATTGTAATAAGTGGCTCCATGAGTTTCGTTAGTCCATCCTGCAGTGGGCATACCATGGAAGGAAGGACGCAGTATGTCACCAGCATATCGGTCTGGAGAATAAGTCAGAACAGGAGCATTTTCTGCTTTTTCATTGAGAATATCTGTACGGATGCCATCATAAATCTCAAAATCATCCAGCAAACCATTGTATGTGTTCAAATAAAAGACATCCACCTTATCTTCTACATACGACTTACCTACATAAAGGGTACTGCCACCAGGGGTGATTTTTCCTTTTATACAGTTTTTTCTTGCTACTTCTTCTCCATTATTATAGAGAATAACCATTTTGTTTTCACCATCAACTGTGGCTACAAGATGATTCCATTGATAACGGGACAACTTCGCTTTTGGCTCACATATAACCTGCCATTTATTGACAGAACAAATAAACTTATAACTTCCACGCGAACCCAACTGGAAAGCAAAACCTTTATCACCAGATATCGTATTATTATCATCCAGTTTTACATTGCCCAACATCGTGGTAAACCACTCACCATCTTGATCCAACTTCATCATTGGATAAGATTCAGGAGCTACCCAAAGAGAAAAAGTTAACTGTTTCTTGCCAGCAAGCACAGTTGGGTCTATTTGTGCCTGCAAATAGGAAGAATAGCCATCCAGTCGCCAAGCCTTGCCTTTGGCACCTTGCACACAGTAAGGAGCAAGCGCACCATTCACTTTGAATGATTTTCCACTCACCTGTTCATAAGTCGTTCCGTCAGGAGCAACATCCATTGGCATTTTCACAAGCTGAGCCTGTGAAAGAACTGGCAAAAAAACTGCCATGGATAAAATCGTATTTTTGTAAATTCGTTTCATGTTTTACAGATTTAGCTTAAAACCTCGAAAAGGAAGGTTATCCACAAAGACGATGAAACACATCTTTGAAGAAGACCTCCCTGTTCTTATAATTATTCAAATATATTACTCAGCAAGATAATCGATGCTGTTTTTAGTCAGAGTCTCCGTATTTTTTTGGTACTGATTGATGCCTGAGTTTTGGTTAAACTCATAGGCACTCAAACCAATAGCAATAATGCGTCCCTTGTACTCGGTGGTAGGATTGAACTCTACGATACCGGCACAGCAATAGTCAGTTACATGACCCCAGGTTGCAAGTACTGTAGAATTGGTAAGACGCTCAAAAGCATCTACCACATTCTTGGCGTCAGGTGCCAATGTCGGCAAACCATAAGCGTTCAAATCCCACATACAGTTATGGTCTTCACGCATACCAGGACCCTCAAGAGGATAGCTTTCGTGATCATATTGAACGCCTTTAGGCATAACCTCAAGACCACTGAAAATTGAGTGTCCACGATGATCGTATGCAGGAGAACAACTGCTGCCAATCACAGCATTTGTTGTCCAGATATCTGTACCTTCGCCACCATTACCATCGCTGAAAATAGTCACATCAAACTTGTTTTCTATACGACCGAGACCGGCAACCAATTGTGTAGCATGCTTTGTAAGCAAGAGGTTTCCGCCATCCTTTACATATTCGGTCAGTTTAGCCAACAAACTACCGGAATTGATGCAAGCAGGAAGATTGTTCATGCCCTTACCAATACCCACACGGTCTATCTGAATCCAGAGCATAGGATAATCAGAAGGACTAATCTTGGCAGCATCAGCAGCTGTCAGAACCTGACCCTTATCACCATAAGTCTGCTTGAACCAATTCACAGCAGCGATTTCGTCGTCATCCTCCAGTTCTGCCTCACTGTTGGCAGCAATCAGCATACCTACCTTAGGAGGTTCCTGATTGATGTAAACCTTCACTGAAGTACCTTCAGAAACTCGGCCATCACCATACTTCACCTTCACGGTATAGTACAAATCAGTACGAGCAGGCTGACGCGTTACCGAATATGTGTTTACCAAACCAAGACTTTCGAGGAGTTTACTATTACGATAAACATCCACTCCGACTTTATCCTCATCAGCAGGCAATGTCCAGTTGAGTGTAACATTCCTACCATCTACCTGAGCTGTAACATCAGTAGCTTTAGGCGCCTCTACAGAGTCAGGGATATTGACATCTGAGCAAGAAGTGAAGGCAAAAACTGCCAAACACGTTGCCATTATGTTTCTTATATATTTCTTCATGACTGAAAAATTCTTTTAAGACATTATTTTATTTATAAAGACCATTAGAGTTGTTTACTTCCTCATAAGGAACAGGGAAGTAAATCTCATCGTCAGTAATTTCAGCACCCCTATAATAAGAATGGTATTGCTGCTCTGTCTGGAAATACTTATTGACAGTATCAACCACTGTACCCCATCTTACAAGATCGTACCAACGGTTACCCTCCATGGCCAACTCCAAGCGGCGCTCCATACGAACTGCCTTACGGGCATAATCCTGAGTCCACTTGCTGTCATTAGGATAAAGGCCTACATCATAGTTTGCCTTAGAAGGATCAAGATCTACAGGAGTATAGTCACCGTCAACACTACGTTCAGCCTTTTCGCGTACAGAGTTGATCAACTGACGGGCATCATCCAGGTTCTTGTTCTGCTCGATTAGAGCCTCAGCCTTGAGCAAGAGTATGTCGGCATAACGAATCAGCTTGAAATTCAATGCTGAAGCACCCCAAGGGAAACCTTGAACCATATCGGGAGAACTTGGATCTATCAAGCCTTTCTTGCCAGAATACTCTCCGTAAATATCATAGGCACGGCACCACTGCATGTTGTAAGTATGGCCACGGAACGGCATTCCCAAACGGCCTACAGTAAAGTCGAGACGTGGGTCAACATTTCCCTGATAATCATTCAAACCTAAAACTGTAGTCTTTACATACAAGCCTTCTGGTGCTCCATCGAGATAAGGCAGACCATTCTCATCTGTTGCAAATGCATTCACCAAGTTCTGGCTTGCCAAATAGAAGTCGTCACCATTACCGAAAAGGTTGTTCTCAGAACGGGTTGTATTCAAAAGATTACACCAATTGATATGGGCATTGTCCGGGGTAACAGAGAACTGAATGGCCATCACAGACTCTTTCTTGTTATCAAACTCCAATTTTGACATATCGCCAAAGTTGTCGTACAGTTCATACTGATGACTGTCGATAACATAGCCTGCATATTCCTCTACATCAGCCCATGAAGAAGTGAAAGCTGAAACCTTAGCCATGACAGCTGCAGCAACAAACTTGTTGAAACGACCCACCTCGCTCTGATGCTCAGGTAAAGCCGAGTATGCTTCCTTCAGATCGGTCTTGATAAAATCAAAGATCTGCTCACGGCTATACTCATCCGCACGCTTACCATTAGGATCCTCTGCCTCTGTGAAGTAAGGAATCTGCTTGAAAATGCGAATCAAATCGAAATAATAATAGGCACGAAGCAACTTCAACTCACCCAACAAGGCTGCTTTATTTTCAATATTGTCTGCCAATTCGATGGCATTCATAGCCTTGTGTACTCGTGAGATAGCATAATAGTCATTTCTCCACTTGAAAAGTGCTGTGGCATTGTCGCTGGTGATATTGGAGATTTCGAGCTGATGAATATTCTGTTCCATAGAAACGTCACCACCACCCTTCAGGGCATCATCAGAACGAACATCAAATACCCAACTTGTAATTGGACCGGCAAATGACTCGTTATTGCCAAAGAAGTGAGACTCAAGACCTGCATAAGCAGCAGCCATCAAGCCATTGATGGAACTGTCGTCAAGCTGAGACTCGGTAAATGAACCCTGTGGCTTCAAATCCAAGAAATCGTTACATGAAACGAAAGTCATAGATGAACCAAGGATAGCGGCAGAAACTGCCATATATCTGATACTCTTTGTAATTTTCATCTTGGTATATATTATAATGTGTAACACTTAGAACTGAAGATTAACACCCACTGTAAATGTATGTGAGCGAGGATAAGGACCGCCATCATAACGAGCACCATAAGCACCCAATGGAAGTTCTGGATCAAGACCAGAATAGTCTGTGATGGTAAACACATTCTCCATCTGACCATAAACATTGATTGCAGATGCACCTATCTTCTTTACCCAGTTTGTAGGCAAGTCGTATGACAACTTGATGAACTTCATCTTCATGTAAGAGCCATCCTCAACAAAATAGGTAGAACAACGAGACTCATTATTATTATCTGTTGTAGTCACTGCTGGGATAGAAGCTCCTGTATTGGTTGGTGTCCAAGCATTCAGGATGTCGGTACTGCGGTTAGAGAATGGGGCATTGTATGACATGAACTGAAGCATACGCTTGGTGTGGTTGTAGATGTCAAAGCCATACTCACCTGTCATGAATGTACTCAAAGTGAGTCGCTTCCATGTCACACTGAGGTTCAGACCCATACTGAGGTCGGGGTTAGGATCACCAATAATACACTGGTCCTTATCGTCAACGACACCATTGCCGTCGAGGTCGCGGAAGATCAAACGACCTACGCCCTTACCCTGCTGAGCAGCATGGTTGGCAACCTGCTCTTCGTTCTGGAAGATACCGTCGCATACGTAACCATAGTAAACACCCATAGGCTGTCCTTCCATCAATCGGATATCTCCGCCAATAGACTTCATAGAGTTGTTCAACTTAACCACCTCGTTCTTATAACGAGACAAGTTCAGGCTGCCATTCCATGACCAGTCACCATACTGAGGGCTGTTGTAACCAATCGTTACTTCCCAACCAGTATTCTTCATATCACCAGAGTTGACCCATTTCTGAGCATTCTGACCTGCAACAGACAATGTAGGAGGATAGGTAAGCATATCCTTGGTCTTCTTCCAGAAATAATCGAAAGATACACTCAGACTGCTGTTAAACATATAAAGGTCAAAACCAAGGTTGGTCTGGGTGGTGGTTTCCCACTTCAGATCCTTATTACCTGTTGATGAAACGATGATACCGCTTGTAACACCGTTATTGGTACCACCAAGATCATAACCGCCATTACCTGCATCGTGGGTATAGGTAGAATAAGAAGCATAGTTGCCTACTACTGCAGAGTTACCGTTCTGACCCCAAGCTACTCTTACCTTGGCATCGTTGACGATATTATTCTTAGGATAGAACTTCTCCTGAGAAACACGCCATGCACCAGAGAATGCAGGGAATACACCAGAGTTCTGCTCCTTGTAAAGACGAGATGTTGCATCACGACGCAGGGTGGCAGAGAAGAGATAACGATCTGCATAGTTATAATCCAACTTTCCGAACACAGAGAACAAAGCCCACTGAGACTTACCGCCTCCATTAGTTGCTGTCGTAGGATCACCAGAATCTATATGCATATAGTCGTCACTCTCGAACAGATAGTTCTTGCGAGCAGCAGAAAGACCCTCAAAAGTGTACTTGATGGCCTCGGTACCAACCAATGCGTTAAAGTGGTGGTCGCCGTTGATATCAAACATATAGTTGGCTGTATTTGTCCAAGTATAGGTGTCACCCTGGCCATAGGCACGGCTCATAGAGTTGACATCGCTTGGCAAATATTTTCTGTTCAGCACTCTGTTAAAGTACTGAGAATGTTCCAAACCAAAGTTTGTCTTCAAAGTAAGACCCTTGACAGGCTTTACTTCCAAATAAGCATTACCGAAGATGCGCCAGCTCTCGTTTGAGTTGTCACTTTCATTATAAATCTGCTGAACAGGGTTGGCAAAGTCAGACTTGATAGCTGTCATAGGACTCATGAAGCTGCCATCAGAATTACGTACTGCAAGACCAGGATGCTGGCTGGCAGCAAGGAAAGGAATACCACGGTCGTTTCCGGCAGCACAACCACGGTCAAACCACTTGGCTACCATCAGGTTCTCACCTACAGTCACATACTTAGAAATGTTGTAATTGGAGTTCAAACGTGCTGAATAGCGACGATAGAAAGTCTGATCGATCAAACCATTCTGATTGATGTAGTTGGCAGAGAACATCATGCTGCCTTTCTTGCCACTATTAGACACACTGGCTGAAAGATTATTGGTCCATGCAGAATGATAAACCTCATCTTGCCAATCAGTATTGGCAGCACCTTCTATCAATTGAGGAGTGTCACCATTACCATAAAGATCATGAGATGGCTGGATGTTGGCATTTTTGCAAGCCTGCCAGTAAACCTTTCCCCACTCTTCTGCATTAAGCATGTCGTACTTCTTGGCTACCGTCTGCAAGCTGGCAGCATAGTTGACATTGACAGTCAACTTGTCGCCTTTACCCTGCTTGGTTGTGATGATGATGACACCATTGGCAGCACGGCTACCATAGATAGATGCAGAAGAGGCATCCTTCAAAACCTGGATAGACTCTATGTCGGCAGAATTGATGGCATTCATGTTCTCGTTAGAAGCGATACCATCAATAATCAAGAGAGGGCTACTGCCGTTGATAGTACTCATACCACGCACACGGATAGAAGAAGAACCACCACCAGGTGCAGCATCTGTCACAACCTGTACACCAGCCAATTTACCCTGCATAGAGTTCAGCATGTTAGGATCTGAAGCACTGACAGGCTCCTTCATATTCATCACAGAAACTGCACCAGTCAAATCGGCCTTACGCTGAGTGGTGTAACCAGTAACGACAACCTCGCTCAGTTCTTTTGCGTTGTCATTCAACACAACTTTCATATTGGCGCCAGCTTTTACTTCTTTTGTCTCGCAACCAATATAAGAAATAACGAGTGTAGAACCAGGTGCTACCTTTAAATTGAAGTTACCATCAATATCAGTAATGGTACCCAGAGTGGCAGCACCACCTTTAACTTTGATAGTGGCACCTATAATAGGTTCTCCACTATTGTCAGTAACTGTACCTCTGACAGAATTGTCCTGGGCAAAAGCTACCGAACTAACGAGCATCATCAGAATGCTCATCATAATTACTTTAATTTTTTCCATACTAATAAACTGTTTACGGTTTAAGAGTTTTTGTAGATTAAATGGGTTTTGAAATCGAAAGCAAAATTAACAGAAATCAAATAAACTGGATATAAATATTCGTTCATAGAGCCATAAAATTGTTGCATAGTAGCAAAATTGCACCTATATGAACGTATTTTCTTAAAATATCGCAAAAGGATGGCTCCTGGCATGTAATATCTTATGTCTGCCTGCGAGATTTCAAAAAAAAGGTAGCAATTATACAGAGAGTGAGAATTGCTACCTTTTATTTATTTACTTATCCCAAACGGAAGTGGCTTTAGGCCAACCGTTCTCAGATTCATCATCCACGAAGGAGAACTGATCGTTTTTCTTGGAATATTGTTCTGGAGTATCGGTTTCTGTATTATTCACATTAATACTACCAGAAAGTATTTGCCCCCCCACGGCAAGGATGGTGACTATGGATGGTTGAATATATGACTTTTTCATATTAAATCTATGTTTATGGATCCTTAATTTTGTTTATTACTTCACAAGATACTTCTTGCCGTTCTTGATGACAAGACCCTTATAACCCTTAGCTACTCGCTGACCTGCGAGATTGTAAAGTGCTGTGCCGTTTTGTTCTGCATCGCTGGCAGTAATGCCATTGATACCTGTAGTTTCTTCACCAAAGGTAAAGCTGAGGAACTTGGCACCGCTTGAAGTATGAACTCGCAAGAAGGCCTTATGAGCAGCATTGTTGACACTGTTTCCACCTGTGCCTTTTTGCCAATAGAAGCCGACATCACTACCCGACTTACCCAATATATAATACTTACAGCCTTCCCCTTCAAAAGTATTTGCCTCGTCAGAACCCGTCAAGAGGTTTTCTGCAGGTGCAACAACAGCTTCGCCATCAGATGGAGTCAGGCAGAAACCATTTTCATTTGCAGTACTGAGCAAGTAGCCCTGACCACCAGGGATAACCTGTCCGCCATCGGCAACCTTTACCAACTGCGCCCTGCCATCGTTGTTTGATTTCACGGCATAAGCTGTAACGCCCTCTGGCAAGAGTCGGTTATTGCTGGCATAGAAAGTACTCCAATAGGTAGTACCCTTACCGTCCACATTGATAGGAGCCTTTGTGGTAGTGTAAGTCCAGTTGGCAGGAGCTGTTTCCAACAAGTGATTAAGGATATTGCTGGTATAACGTTCAATATTGTACTGGAAGATATTCTTGCCTGTACCATCCTGAAGTCCACCTTTATCATTGCGAGCCGCCTCATCCCACTCGTAAGAGAAGTCACCATTGGCAAAAATGGTGCCCAAATACTCGTTGTAAGGCTGGAACTCTATCACACTGGCACGGGCATAATCTCCAATGATGTCTGGCAAGCCCCAAATAATAGAATGGGTTCCTTCCTCAAACTTCTTAAACTTCTCTGGGTTTTTATTGTCAATTTTGCCTTCTAACTTCCACATGATTCCATGATGCTCCTTCAAGCCAAACTGAGATGTCTTAAGTATTCCTGTGGCATCAGCTAAACCTGCATAAGGGAAGAAGCTTGACTTATCGAAGCCTTTATTTTCATTAATTGTAATAATATAACGGATGCCATTATCTATTTTTCCTTTGCTGTTGTAGTCAACTTCTGTGATAAAATCATTCTTTATTTCATACTGATTTGCATAGATATTTTCAGCAAGGGCATTGCCGTTCGTGCGCCCCATCTTTTCGACAAACAAAGCGGCATAGTTAGTCAAGTAAAGGTTTCCACCCTTCTGAGCATAAGACTTAAGAACATCTACTGAGTTACGGTAAACCTCGTTGATGTTTTCGTAAGCACTGACTCCATCATGGTTTATGGGCACCCATAATACAGGAACCTCAGCAGGGTTCAACGAAGCCAGATCATTTGGAGTTACCAACTTTGCCTTTGCACCATAAAAAGTCTGGAACCACTCCAGAGCCTTAGCATCATCGTCTGCTCTCCAGTCATTATATTTCTGACTATAGTCACTTCCAGGAACCAAGAAACCGATTTTCTTGTCTATGGTTGCCAGATAGCTGATGCTGTTCTCGGTGAATTTCTCAATATTGTTTACGAATTCATTGCCTTCACAGTTCCACTCATAGGCTGCCAAGCCATTGCAAAGTATAGTTCCTTTATAATCACCACTTGGCATAAACTCAACAACACCGAAGTTGTTTGTATCGCCATTCTGCGACCATTTACCAAGAATATGCGAATTCGTAGCTTTGATAAAATCTGTATAAGAAGAAACACCTGTCCACAAACAGTTGTGGTCTTCCTTTGGAGTGCCTGAATTCAGAAAGTAGTTGTCGTCAAACAAATTATTTTTAGAGCCTGCTACAAAGTCACTATAAAGCACATGTCCACGATAATCCATATCCGCAAAACGAGGATTGACACCCCAAGCATCAGTGTTTATTGCCGCTGCTGCATAAGTCACGGTATTAGGTTTATACTGCTCGTCAATACGACCAATTTCATAAACCAACAAGGTGGCATGATTGGTGAGATAGAGATTACCACCACTCTGGACATATTTCTTCAAAGTCTCCACATGGTCATAGATTGCCGAAGGCTGTACATCTGCTATATTATTTCCCTGACGGTTAATCGGTATCCACAAAACCTTGACATCATTGGCACTCAAATTACTGATATTATCTGGTGTAAACACTACCTTTTCTAACCCATGACCTGGGTTATACTCATCACTGACAAACCAGTCATAAGCGGCTTGTTCGTCATCGTCCAGGCCTGTAGTTTTCTCAATAAAGATTCCCACCTTTGTCTGGGCTTTTGCCAGTTGACCACAGCAAACAAGCAAAGAAATCAACAAGAATAAAAACTTAAACTTTTTCATTTCCTTAAACTTTTTAGTTTGTCCCATCTTTACGTCAGCAGCAAGAAGGGAACTGTTGACTTGCATATAAATTTTATTTCTTCAAATATTTCTTTCCACCTTGGATGACAAAGCCCCGGAAGCTGTTGTTCACACGCTGACCTGCCATATTGTAAGCCGGAGCCTCAGCATCCTTATTGCATGAAACCATCACATGGTCAATGCCGGTAGAAATACCATCGGATTGAGGATCGAGCACCCAGGCTCTCATGCTGTTGACATGTGTAGAACCCAAGGCATAAGCCTCAACCTTATCGGCAGCAGTATTGGTGGCATAGATACGGACCGAGAAAGCCCACTTGTCGTTGATAAAGATGTCGGCAATGGAGTTGTCTATATATATATGTAAGGTAACAACATCACCCTCATTGATCTTCTCGGGCAACTGGCTGTTGTACTTTCCGCCGAAGCTACTGTCATCGTTGACCAGACGGTCTATTTCGGATATATCGAGCGTCACAGCATTATATTTGGGAGTGAAATACAACTTGGCAGCTTTCTCACCATCACCAAAGAACTTCAAGCCAAACTCATCCTTCCCCACTTTGAAACTGCCAAAGATTTCCACCTTTCTGCCGGCAACAGGAGCCAAAGAAAGAGAACCGTCCAAATCGAAGTTGGTTTGCGAGAACTTGGTTGCTGTGCGCATGGCTTCCAAACCAGAATAAGGACGCTGCTCAATACGCTTGCCGTCACTCGAAAGACAAATCTCACGAGGCAAAGAATAGGTATGTGCCCATCCCTGCATATAGTTGTCGATGCCTCCCTTGTCGGGAACGATGCCCAAGAGAAGCGTCTTGTCGTTGTACTTGAAGATGCTGGGCGAGAGAAGTCCGTAACCGTCCTTGGCAACACCAGAGAGCTCTATGGTCTGTGGTTCTTCCACTGTGCCCGAAGTAGGAACAAACTTGCCGTCGTCAGCAATGTCGCCCAACCAGTAGATGGTTCTCACACCACGGGTAGACTGCATCGGGGTGGTAGTAAACAGCCATTTGTCACCAAGAGGTGTTACGTTAGGCATCTCCCAGTACACACCATTCAACTGTCCTACTGCACCTTCGAAGAAAAGTGTTCCATCGTTGCTCCATGTACGGGAGTTCTTGTCGAAACGATGGAGTGTGGCTACACCTGCATCTCCCTTTCGTCCACCAACGATCAAGTAGTTATTACCATGATGACTAAAGAAATAAGGATCACGGAAGTCATCGCTCAAACCATCCGGGCGATGGTCGATGACTGGTCCTTGCTTTACCCAATTAGTCAGGTTGTCATCAAGAGAAGAACCTGCTGCGATGCAAGCCCTTTCGAAATTGACTCCTGTATAGACAAAGGTGGGCTTTCCGTCGTTGAAGTCTGGGTTCTGGAACACGGATCCCGACCAGCATCCCTTGAGGTCGTACCAGGATGTAGGTGCAAAGGCTGTGCGGTCTTCACGCCAATTGATGAGGTCATCGCTGTATATGTGTCCTATGTTCATGTGGGCAAGATAGTTGCCCGTAGGACATTTCTGGAAAAAGACATGGAACTTACCATTGTAATAAATCGCACCATTGGTCTCATTGGTCCAGTTGGCAGTAGGCATACCATGAAAAGCCGGACGATAGATGTCCTCGGCATAATGGCTTGCGGGATAGTTCATATCGGGCACGAGGTCAGTCGTTTCCTTGATGTCTTCGTATGGAAGAACTCCTGCATAGACTTCAATATCGTCGATCAGTCCGTCAAAGACATTCAGGTCATAACCATATTCCTTGACCTTCTCACTGGAGCGTCCGATGTTGACGGCAGCAGCGCCAGCATTGAAGGTAGGCAAACAAACGGCAGCACCCAACACCTGACCGTTGCGATAGAAAGTCACCTTACAGTTGTCGGCATCCACCGTTGCCACCAAGTGGCTCCACTCATAACGCGGCAACATGCCGTTTCCGTCGATAACAGTCAGGTAGCCGCCAGTATAGCAACTGAAACGATAGTTGCCACGGTTGCTCAGTTCGAAAGCCCATCCAGCCTTTTCCTCATGGTTCAGGTTGCCAGCCATCGTCGTGAAACGATTCTCGTCTCTGTCGATGTTCATGGCAGGATAAGCCTCAGGAGCCACCCACATGGAGAAGGTAAAGGAATTGCGATTCTTGCTTGCCAAGTCTACTTTAGGTACTAAAGTGGTTGAATAACCGTCGAAGCGCAGGGCATCGCCCTTAGGCCCAGGCAAGTTGGCTGGTGTCGTTATCTGCGAAAGAAACACATTCTGTTGTGCAGCAACGTCCTTGACATAGAAGTAGCCGCGCTTCTTGAATATACTCATGTCGAGACTTGCCACTTTCTCTAAAGGCAAAGCTGCACCAAGACCTATAGGGGCACTCTGTAGATATTCCAACGTATTGGCGGTGAATCGCTCTATGTTGTTTTGGAAAGCATTCGTGCCGTTGTTCTGGTTCCATTCATAGGCAGCTATACCATTGGCGATGACACGTCCCTTGAACTCAGCTGTAGGCAAGAACTCTATCAAGCCAGCACAAGCACAATCCACAACATGCTGCCATGTTCCAAGAACAACGGAACCTGTCTTCAACTCAAAGTCAGCCAACTTGTTGGGAATATCTTGCAAACCGGCAATGGCATTGAAGTCCCACATACAGTTGTGGTCTTCTTTTCTTCCTGCGCCTATGAATGGGAAAAACTCATGTCCATTGATGACATCGACACTCAGACCTGAGAAGACCTGATGACCACGACGGTCGTAAGAAGGACTCATTGCCATACCGAGCCATCCGTTTACTCCCCAGTTGTCTGGATTTTCTCCGCCTTCGCCACTGCCGAAGATTCCCGGCGCATAAGCTGCGTCAATACGTCCCAATGGAACAAGCAACTGTGTGGCTTGATTGCTAAGAAACAGATTTCCTCCCTGCTTCAAGTAATCGCGCAGCACAGCAAGGGCTGCCGTGCTGCAGAAAGGTGCAGGCAGCTTGTCCCATCCGTGGGCAATGCCGACACGGTCAATGGTTATCCAAAGGGCTGTAACCTCCTTGGGATTGATATCAGAGATGTTTGCAGGGGTAAAGATGATACCATCCGAATAATGATTCTGAAACCACTGTGCAGCGGCGCGCTCATCATCATCCACAATGTCGGCAACACGGTCATAACCGATGAACATACCAACCCTTGCCTGGACTGCAGAACACAATGCTGTGCACACGAAAAAAAGAATCAAGAGTAATGTTTTCTTCATTAGGATATAATAGTTATAAGTTAATGTCGTTTAGGGATAGTAAATCGTATTCATTTTTGGGATTGTTTATTTTTTGTTGGAGGGTGTGTCATAATTGACTATGGTCATTTATGACACACCCTCTATCCAAAAATCTAACTACCTAAAAACAAATACTACTGATATTTTAGCTAAATAAAACGGTTTATCTAACTACTACTTTCTTGTGGTTATGGACATAGATGCCTGCTGTTAAGGGAGAAGCCACCTTAACACCTTGCAGGGTGTAATAGGCATCATCAGACTTGTTGACACCCACAAAAGTTATATCCTTGATTCCTGTAGAAACCTCATCGGCTTTAGAATTAAGATATTCGAGAGTATTCTCTGTAATCTTATAAAGATTGACCATATAATCATTATTCTGTGCGCCGTCAGGATAAAGCGACATATCGTAGGCAGCTATACCATTGGTAAGTATGGTACCCTTGAAGTCTGCCGTTGGTTGGAATTCCACCACTCCTGCTACGGCATAGTCGACAACATGCTGCCAAGTACCTAAGATAACAGAATTGGTCTTTTTCTGAAAATCAACAAACTTGTTGGGATTGTCGCTGAGGTCGCTCAAACCATTTAAATCCCAGATGCAGTTATGGTCTGCTTTATCAGCAGCATTGATCAGCGGATAAAATATATGGTTCCAGTCAGTATTGTCAGAATATTTATATTCACTTGTAGATAATCCTTTGTAGATAGCATGATCGCTATGGTCGTAAACATCACCTACTGCCTTTCCCATGATTGGGTTGACACCCCACAAATCATAGTTTTTCTTACCTACACTTGTATTGAAAATGTTGGGAGTCAAGGTTGCATCAATACGATCCAGACCTACAAGAAGCTGAGTAGCCAAAGATGAAAGAAACAAGCTTCCACCATCTTTTACATGTTGCTTAATAGCAGTCAAGGCATCAGCATTGGTCATAGAAGTTGGAAGATATTTCCAACCCTTCTGTAAATTATTCTCATCGTAAGCAACCCAGAGAGTCTTCAAGTCTTTTATCTTGTCAAGAGTACTTGGTGTAACGACAATACCTTTACCATTTTTTACATAGTTATCTACAAACCATGCATAGGAACCATAAAGGTTAGAATTATCACATTCGTTTTCCATATCCTCGTAAGGAGCATAGAAACCGACAGTTTGTGCATTGACAAAGGAATTGCTTGTTAAACACAAAAGAAACAGAGTTAAAAATGTAGAGATTTGGTTCATAATTAATATTTTTAAGTTAATTTTCAGTGATTGTCACCAAAAGGATGCCGCAAAAGTATATATACATATTCAAAAGGAAACGTAAAAATCGTTCATTGCATGCTAAATATGTTACAAGAAACATTTTTCTCATCTTTAGAACTCTTTTTTTTAAGGATGAGCCCACTTAAAAAAGTCAATTTTACGAAAACCTACTCTTGATTATCAATA
>UMGV01018110.1_pt1 | contig 48995 bp, 44 predicted proteins | sample 1965361 | NCBI WGS metagenome assembly UMGV01 (sample SAMEA4836081, study PRJEB28245) | human gut metagenome | biome: gut microbiome; material: fecal sample | place: Denmark | collected 2008
CATCGTCATACTCGGACTCATCCTCATCCTCGTATTCAGCTTCTTCATCGTAAACCGCATCCGATTCATCATCTTCTTCGGAGTCAACGATTTCTTCAAAATCATTTTCTTCCGGCTCTTCCTCGTCAGTGTCTGAAGCTTCTTTGGATGAATCTTCCGGGCTTTCAGTCGCTTCATCCTCTTCATCATCAACGAAATCTTCAGCATCTTCATCGGTGATTTCAGGCTCTTCACCATTTTCAAGCTGTTCCATCAGTTTGCGGATATCATCAGAAAGGATTGGTTTTGTAGCTCCAAGAACTTCCTCTTCTTCTTCTTTCTTTTTCTCGCGCAGGGCTTTTTCTTTCTCAGCTTCCTCCTGGCTCTTTTCAAGAATCTTTGCATTTTCACGCTGAGTTGCTTCCCAGTTGGCAAGAATTTCTTCAATCTTCATCTTACCGGTCATCTGTGAATCGTCTGAAGCAGATTCAGGAGCAACTGCACCACTTGCAACGGCAACACCAGCTTTCAGGGCATCTGAAAGGGAAGCACCGGAAATGGTTGTGGAAATATCGGAAGTGCTTCGAATCCGGGTTTTTGGCTGTGACTCAGCTTCTGGTTCGGAAGCATGTGTCCGGGCCATTGGCTCTGGAAGATCCGGAAGATCAATACTGTCTGTGACATGTACATCTTTGCGGACCTTGTCTGCAATTCGTGGATTCGGTTCCGGACGTTCTTTGGATTTTCGGAAGGAAGGTTTTCTCTTGGAAGAATCCTTACGGCCGATACCATCATTTCGATGATCGTATTTTTCCTGCTGAAGTGGAGTCAGCGGTTTGTATTTCATTTTAAGTTCCATTGCCTGGTATACATAAGTACCTTCGCTGAACCAGAGAATCAGATCATCACATTCATCAAGACATTCGGAAGTCATACCGGCTTCAGCGTATAATCTGGCAAGTTCATATGCCCATTTTTCAACGTATTCAGAATGCTTGAAATCTTCAAGAGCTTCAATCTGTTCTTTGACTGGCGCTTTCTGTGCTTTTAAGATCTTATACCGGAGAATGTACTGGTTTGGATCTTTCGGAGCAAGCTTGACAAATTCTTCGTAGCAATCAGCTGCTTCATCGAAATGTCCCAGCTTCAGAGAAATAATTCCCAGGCGGTATACAACCTTTCTGCTGGAAGGTGCTTTATCATACGCAATAAATAAGGTATCACGTGCTTTACCAAGTTCCCCCGCATTTTCATAGATTTCGCTTACGGTAGAGAGCATGGCGGTATTTTTTACTTTACGCCAGTCGATCGTATCTGCAATCGACATCGCTTTCTGGTAAGACTTCTGTTCGGCATACGCAAGCATCTGCTCTGTCTTTGCGCGATATTCATATTTATCCAACGTTTCTCACCTCATATGATTATTATTAATTATTTTACTTTTCCTCAGTAAGTCTGACTTTTGTACCAGAAACGGAAAACAAAAGTCTTATAATTTTACTTACTAAGTGTATCATAGAGCGTTGTCAATGTCAAAAATTACGGCTGATATTTTTCAGAAATGTTAAAAAAATATTACAAAAAATTCACAAATTGGGAGCTGGTAACAGAAAAAAAGGAGACAGCCATCTTTTGAATGGCTGTCTCGGAATATTCAATTGTAATTTTTATTTTTATATCGGAGGAATTAAGTAATTCTTATTCCTGTAAGTTCTTTGAGCATTTCATATGATATTCAGATTTTATAAAATTTATAAAAATGAAATCATATGAATCGATTTTGATCAATTCTGATCGTTCGTTATTTTATATAATCAGGTAATCCAATTTTGGTATTTATCAGCTTTCTCGTCACTGTTAAATTTACTTATCAATGAATGTTTCTTTACACATTTTCTGATCTTGAATTACTGTGGTATTTACTTCAATATGTCAACAAATGCTGAATCTTTTTATATCTTATAATCGCTTCCGGTTTATCTACTACTCCGACCTTTTTTATCATTAACTTTTCTCTTACCGGATTATAATCTATGGTTAAGGCTCATCTCACAGGAATTTACATTTGCCATACCATTAACATATTGAGTTTTAGATGATGAAATATCCAACGGTCAAAGCCTCCTTCCTTTCGTTCTCGTTCCAAAATTTTATCCGGATATTCTTTTTCTCTTATACTTTTTTCTGTTCAGAAGTCAGATATCAATTTTCTCTTATTATTATAAATTATCAATTTTAAAAATTGTTCTCTACACACTCCGCTTACAAAACGCTCATAACCAAAATGTATAGTTGCTTTTTAAAAACTTTCTAACCTTCAAATAACAATTATTCTTGTTACCCTTTTCTGATCTGATTCTTCATCTTATACTCTTGACGAGTATATATGAAACTATGTAACAGATTAAAAAAATATCTTTTTGAAATTCCCTTTCTCGTCAGGAACTTCTTTTCTTTTGGATTGATTTAATAATAACACTCAAATACTTATTTGTCAATATAATTTTAAAATAATTTTGATAAAATTAGAAAGAATTGAAATTGTAATATATATATCAGAAAATTCAAACAATTATAAATACGATTAGAAATAGTTATAGCCATTTGCAATATATTCGGGGTTTTGCTATTGTTTCCGTCCATAAATACATGATACACTAAAAAATAGATGAAAAATACAGGCTATGGCATTGGGATAAAGAAAGGAGACCTACAGATATGGGAGGATTTTTTGGCGTTGCATCAAAAGAAGCATGTAATCTGGATCTTTTTTATGGAACAGATTATCATTCGCATCTTGGAACCCGCCGCGGAGGTATGGCTACTTACGGAAGTGATGGCTGGAAGAGAGCGATTCATAATATTGAAAATTCGCCGTTCCGTACAAAATTTGAAAAAGATGTTGATACAATGAATGGAAATATTGGAATTGGATGTATTTCAGATTATGATCCACAGCCAATTCTGATCCAGTCGCATCTGGGGTGCTTTGGAATTACGACAGTAGGTAAGATCAATAATGCGGATCAGCTGATCCGGAATCTTTATGAAAATGGACATACACATTTTCAGTCTATGACCAATGGACAGATCAATTCTACAGAGCTGGTTGCGGCATTGATCTGTAAAAAGGATTCGTTTGTTGAGGGAATCCGTTATGTGCAGTCAGTAGTTGAAGGCTCGATGACGCTTCTGCTTCTGACAGAGAATGGAATTTATGCAGCCAGAGACCTTCTCGGACGTACACCGGTTGTGATCGGAAAGAAAGAGAATGCATACTGCGTTTCCTTTGAAAGCTTTGCATATATCAACCTTGGATACACAGATTACAAAGAGCTGGGACCTGGGGAAATCGTCTACGTGACACCGGAATCTGTGGAGACTGTAAGTCCTGCATGTGAAAAGATGAGAATCTGTTCGTTCCTGTGGGTATACTATGGATATCCTACTTCTTCTTATGAAGGGGTTGGTGTAGAAGAGATGCGTTACAACTGTGGAAAGCTTTTAGCACAGAGAGATGACCATTCGATCGATGTGGATATTGTTGCAGGAGTTCCGGACTCGGGTATCGCTCATGCGATAGGCTATGCAAATGAATCAGGTATTCCGTATGCAAGACCATTTATCAAATATACTCCGACCTGGCCAAGATCCTTCATGCCGACAACACAGAGTCAGCGTAATCTGATCGCCAGAATGAAACTGATCCCGGTACATAGTCTGATCGAAGACAGGAGCCTGCTGCTGATCGATGATTCTATCGTGCGTGGCACACAGCTCCGTGAGACGACAGAGTTCCTGTATCAGAGTGGCGCAAAAGAAGTGCATGTCCGCCCGGCATGTCCACCGCTTTTGTACGGATGCAAATATTTGAACTTCTCTCGTTCCAAATCAGACCTGGATCTGATCACAAGAAGGATCATCCGTGAGTGGGAAGGCGACAATGATGTCAATGTACTGGGTGAATATGCGGATCCGAACAGTGACCGGTATGCAGCAATGCTGGAGGAAATCCGCAAGAGACAGAATTTCACTTCACTTCGTTATCACAGACTGGATGATCTGATCAAATCAATCGGGATTGATGCATGCCAGGTATGTACCTACTGCTTTAACGGTGTGGAATAACAGGTAAATGAAAATATAAAACAGGTGTCCACGTAAGTATATCTTAGTGATATATCCCAGTGGGCACCTGTTTTTGTGTATACGATGTACAAAGTATAAGAATCGAGTAGGAGTCAGCCTACTCGATTATATACGATTTTGGTGTATACAATGATGTGGAATGGTGTACAAAGTATGCGGAGCGGCAGCTCCTTCTGCAAAGCTGCACTACAGCAGCAGATCATCTATCTTCACATAGTCTCCCATCCGGTATGCTTCAATTGCATTTCCATTGATCACATAGAACTTTTCGTTTGCATACACACCGCGGGTTCCAAGGTAAGAATTACCGTTGACTTCCTCCTGCATCTGTACCTGGAAGCCCTGATCTTTATCGTAAGAAAGGATCACATACTGGTTGGCAGATCCGGAAAGCGGAAAGCCGATCAGATTCTTTTCCGGATCAACCAGTGCTGCACGGTAGTCAGAAAAAACATCCGAGTAATAGTACTGATCCAGTGTGTACTTGCTGACTTCCTTCACATCCGAAGGATCACTGATATCAAACATGGAGATCTTTACCCCGTTTGTAATGCCATTTTCATCGGTATCCATACCGATGCCAAGAAGCAGGTTATCACTGTAAAAATGCAGGTATTCCGAAAAGCCGGGAATTTTCAGCTTGCCAAGGATCTTCGGATTCTCCGGATCGGAAAAGTCTACGGAGAATAAAGGATCTGTCTGTTCATAAGTTACAAAGTAACCGGTATCGCCAAAAAATCTTGCGGAATAGACCTGTTCATTTTTGGCAAGATCCTCGATCTTACCGATTGTTTTCAAATCTGCATCCAGCACATAGACTGCATTGGACTGTGAAGAGTTTCCGACATTATGCGTAACCGTTGTCACCAGCCGCAACGTATTGTCATACTCATCAATGCTGAAGGAATCGTTCAGATATCCTTTTACTTTGCCCTGGGCAGAGCCGGAAAGTTTTCCTTTATTGTAAGACAGCTTGCGGAGGATCGTCTGATTCTTTGCCGCAAGATTATCTGCGAGGATACTGCTGTTCGCATACTCGTAAATATAAATGTTGTTCTCACTCACATAGACTTCACCATTCTCAGACATGACTGCTTTCTGGTCTGCTGCCTTATCCGGACTGGAAGCGGAAACGGAGCTGACAACAAGGTACTGGTCTGCTGCATGGTTCGTTGGGAGATAGATATCCGACTGCTTCAGAAGATTGTCACCAACAAGCGGAACATAGGAAGGATAATCTTTTTTGGTGATCGTATCGTAAATATAATAGTCGCTGAATACATACAGATATCCGTCTTTAAAACGTGAAGTGCGGTAGTAACCACTCTGATCCACGGTTCCGATGGATTTCGGATTGTTGATATCTGCCAGATCATAAGTCTGGATACGGGTACAGCTGCCGCGGTACAAGGTTTTACTGTCAGAATCAACCTGCGTGTTCTGCATGTTGCCAAGGACAAAAAGCTTCTGGTCACTCAGGTAAAATTCGGATGCCTGAAAATTCTCATTCAGCGAAATGCCGGAAACAACCTTCATCTGATCAGACCGGATATCTACAATGGAAATTTCCTGTGAGTTTGCTTTCAGTGTATAAAGATAATTTCCATCCGTTTTTACAATGTCTGCTTCACCGACACCCTCTGTGCGGACGTTGGTATCGGAAAATGCAGTATCCACAGCACGTGCAGAGGCTGTTGCAGAATCCGAAGAGGAGCTGGAACTATCGGTGCGTGCACCACTGTCGGCTGTTTCATTTGAATACATGACAATTCCGCTGTCGGTTGAACCGGTAACAGATGAAGAATCCAACTCATCCTGATAAGATTGTAGGTATGTGTAGACTTCATCATAATCGGTTGCCGTCTCTAAAGTATCGGAAGAGGCAAGCTTACCGGAGGATGTACCGATTGAAGAACTGCCTTTTGTGGAAGAAGTGGCTGAGTCTGAAGAAAGATTCTGCTGGCGGATGTGGGCGCCAATGCCGACAACCAGTACCAGTGCGGCAGCGATAAGTCCTCCGCGCATCCGGTGGCCGCGGGAAAATCCATGCTTTTTCGGGATATGTCCGGAAGCCTGAGTGCTGTTATGCTCTTCCAGCATTTTCATAATCTGATCCGGTGCAAGGCTTTCCGGAACAGGAGTTTTTTCCGTAGATTGTTTTATTTTATCCAGTATTTCTTTTTCGTGATCTGTCATATGAAACACCTCCTATTACTCTTTTATCCTACTCTTTCAGAAGCCAGCTCATCTTTTCGAGGGCACGCTTTCTGCGGGAGCGGACTGTATTCGGGTTCATTTTTAGCATTTTTCCAATTTCTTTACTGTTGTAACCGCCATAGACGGATAAGCCGATGATTAGCTGATCGTCTTCATCGAGAATAAGAAAAGCACGTTCCACATCTGTGCGGAGTCCGTCGCAGTATGTGGCAGAAGCATGATCTTCTTTCAGCTCGGTCTCGGTCCGTTCACGGCTCTTTAACTTCCGGCGGCACACATTTGCCAGAATCTGAAAGATCCAGGAACGGAATGCTTCTTCTTTGCGTAATTTATGTATGTTCTCATAGGCGGAAAGAACGGCTTCACTGACGGCGTCTTCTGCATCCTGCGGATGATGCATCATGCAGAGCGCAAAACGATACAGATCCTGATAAACCGTCTTATATAATTCTTTAAATGCAATTGCATCGATCATAAAGTCCCTCCTCTCAAAACCGGTTCTTTGTATATAAGAGTATAAAAAAGTTGGAAGTGTTGCAAAAAGGGACAGAAAAATTTCCGTCCCTTTGAAATCATATCATTTTCTGAGAAAAATTAACCTCTGTAATAGTTGATCAGACATCCTTTGAGGATGATCTCACGTTCTGCATCCGTCAGATCACCGAGTTTCAGATCGATCTCTTTCAGATCATCGCCTACGACATAAGCCTTGATCGTGGAAACTTTGTCTTCTACTGCTTTGCGGATATCCGGTACGAAGAGATAGTCACCGTTCCTGAAAGAAAGCTTTGTGTGTTCCTCTTCGGTAATAAACGGAAGCATGCCCCAGTTGATCAGGTTCGAGCGGTAACGTTTGGTTGCGTACTCATTCGCGATATTCGCCCAGCCGCCGAGGACCTTCTGGCAGGAAGCAGCCTGCTCACGTGCAGAACCATCACCAGGTTTGACCGCGAAAATGGTACTTCCGACACCGATATTTCCTTTGCCGACTTCCGGATAAGACTTCTGGATTGCTGCCATCACCGGTTTTAATTCATCCAGTACATCCAGTGGACAAGTACCTGCTTCAATCGCTTTCTGGGCTTTCTGGACCTCTTTTGCGCGTCCTACATAGGCAGGATCCTTTCTGGAAAGTGCAAATTCAGCAAGTCCAAGCGGGTTGGAACGATAAGAAGAAGTCTCGCCGGACGGGATCAGTTCGTCTGTCGTTGTAACCGGATCGTGGATCTCAGATACGACCTTCAGGATCAGATTCTCAGGAAGAGCGCTCATTGCCGGCCAGTCTTTGATGTTCGGTCCGAATTTGATCTCAACCGAAGGATCAGCAACGCCGTGGCTGTCAAATACACGGTTGGCGTAAATTCTGGAATCAAAGTGGTAGGTCGGGTTCTTGTATTCAATATCAAAATCTGTTGCCGGAGTAAGGAAACCTTTATTTGCAGCAGTTGCGGCAATGGAACGTGCATCCATAAGGGCAACAGATGCGATCTGTCCACTCTGCAGCTTGCTTCCTTCACGGTTCGGGAAGTTACGGGTAGAGTGACGGATGGAAAATGCATTGTTTGCCGGAGTGTCCCCTGCACCGAAGCACGGTCCGCAGAAGGCTGTCTTCACGATTGTACCGGCTTCCATCAGGTCTGCAACCGCACCATTTTTCACAAGCTCCATGTAAATCGGTGTACTTGCCGGGTAAACACTGAAGGTAAATTCATCTGATCCGATGTATTTGCCACGGATGATGTCTGCGGCAGCACAGATATTTTCAAAACCGCCGCCGGCACAGCCTGCGATGATACCCTGATCGACATAAAGCTTACCATTTACGATCTTGTCCTGAAGAGAGTAATCCACAGCACCGTCCAGGCTTACCAGTGCGCGCTGCTCTACATCGTGGAGAACATCTGCAAGGTTGGCATTGACATCCTCGATGGTGTAGACATTGGACGGATGGAACGGCATGGCGATCATAGGCTTGATCTCACTCAAATTGACGTATACAAGACCGTCATAGTAAGCGACTGCGCCAGGCTCCAGTTCCCTGAAGTCATCACTTCTTCCGTGGATATCGTAGAACTCTTTGATCTTGTCATCGGTTCTCCAGATAGAAGAAAGGCAGGTTGTCTCTGTTGTCATAACATCGATTCCGATACGGAAGTCTGCACTTAATTTGCCAACGCCAGGTCCGACAAATTCCATGACCTTGTTATTGACATAGCCATTGCCGAAGGTTGCGCCGATGATCGCAAGGGCAACGTCCTGCGGTCCGACACCTTTCACCGGTTCGCCGTCCAGATAGATTCCGACAACGCCCGGCATCTTGATATCATAAGTCTTGTTCAGAAGCTGTTTTACAAGTTCCGGTCCGCCCTCTCCCATTGCCATGGTACCGAGTGCACCATAGCGGGTGTGGCTGTCAGAACCAAGGATCATCTTGCCGCCGCCTGCGAGCATTTCACGGGCAAACTGGTGGATAACGGCCTGATGAGGCGGAACATAGACACCGCCGTACTTCTTCGCACAGGTCAGTCCAAACATGTGGTCATCTTCATTGATCGTACCGCCGACTGCACACAGAGAGTTATGGCAGTTGGTCAGAACATAAGGGATCGGGAATTTCTCCAGTCCGGATGCTCTTGCAGTCTGGATGATTCCGACAAAGGTAATGTCGTGCGAAGTCAGCTTGTCAAATTTGATCTGAAGCTGCTGCATATTACCGGAAGTATTATGCGCACTTAAGATCCCATAAGCCATTGTCTCTTTTGCAGCAGCTTCTTTTGTTGTCTCAATCCCTGTCTTGCTTTTTACGGCAGCAAGTGCATCGGGTGCATCTGCAATTACCTCAGTACCGTGTAAAAGATAGGCACCGCCTTCGTATAATTTCACCATATCATGTCCTCCTATTTTCTGTTTTCTATAAATTTCATGTGGTCTGCGACCATCAGAGCGATCTTAAATGTCAGGGCGTCCTCAAACACTCTGACATCCAGCCCGGTCTGTTTCTGGATCTTCTCCAGCCGGTAGACGAGCGTATTCCGGTGGACGAAAAGCTGTCTCGCTGTCTCCGAAATATTCAGGCTGTTTTCAAAAAATTTATCAACTGTGGATAAGGTTTCTTCGTCAAACTGATCAACGGTATTTCCGGCAAATACTTCTTCCAGGAACATCTCGCATAAGGAAACGGGAAGCTGGTGGATCAGCCGTCCGATACCGAGTTCGCGGTAGGATAAAATATTGCGTTCCGGATAGAAGATACGTCCCACATCCAGAGCCATGCCTGCTTCTTTGTAAGACTGTGAGACCTCTTTGAGTTCGGGAATGATGGTTCCGAAGGAAAGCCGGACATTGACCATAGCTTCGGTGTTGATCGCATTCACCAGCATATCGGCAGTCGAACGGATCGTATCATAATCATCCGTACTGTCAAGGGACTTGATCAGAATAATATGTCCCTCATCTACGGCAGTAACAAAATCACCGGTTCCCGAGGAATAAATCCCACGGATCATATCCAGGACGATCGTGTCATCCGGATTCTTCGGTTCGATCAGATAGACGACTCTGCGCTGCTCAACTGTAATACCAAGCTTTTTCGCCTGGTTGTAGATATCTACGAGAAGCAGGTTATCCAGGAGCAGGTTCTGGATAAAACGGTTACGGTCAAGACGTTCGCTTCCGGATCTTAAAAGGCTCTCCAGCTGGCAGACACTTAAGCGTCCGCTGGTATGCACATCAATCTCATTATTGTGCTCGATCACGAAAATATAAGTCAGTTCATCATCATCATAAACCGGGAACAGACCATAGCATTCATCCAGGTGCTCCTCCGATACGCCGGTAACCTCCAGCTCTTTTAAAAATGAGCAGACAGCTTTTTTTACTGCAGGCTTCTCCTTACCTACAGCTGCAAGCATCACTCCGTCTGTGTTCCAGATGGAACAGTTACACTCGATGATATCCCCTATTTCATTGATTGTTCTCTGTAAAATCTGGTTGGATAACAATCCATTCACCTCTCCATTCTTTTCAATATATGACAAATGGGAGAATTGTGAAATTCCCCCATCTTCTTCTGACAATACAATCTGATATTATTTTAGCAAATGTTTTACACTTTAGCAAGTTAAAATGAAAAACGTTCTTTCTTATTCGTCTTCGTCATCGCGTCTGTCAAGCATGGCAGCAACGATTTCAAGAATCACAGCAAGACCGATCATAGATGCAGCGGCAATCTTGCCGGATGTACCGGTGGCTGCCTGTGCGATGCCGCCGACAACCGGAACAGAAAGCTTTACTTTTCCGATGTAGTTGTTGTAAGGGATCGGATTCATATCTTTTTCCTTATTGGCATCCCCTTTGGTGATAAACTGTCCCATCGCCGGGCTGTTGGATACTACGCGGTGGGTGATGATCGAGCCGTCTGCATTGTTGCTGTAAAAAGCAATGACATCATCTTTGACGATCGTGTCTGGTTCTTCATACCGGACATAGACCAGGCTTCCCGTCGGGATCGCCGGTTCCATGCTCCCACTGATCACGGTGTACATCTGAAAACCAAAAGCTTTCGGAAGCGTCAGCGGAATACAGGCAAGAATCAGTACTGTCAGTAAAACAGTGCCCAGTGCACTGCAAAATGCAGCCACCGGGCTTTTCTTTTTCTTCGTTCTCTTCAAAAAAGACTTCTCCTTTAGTGTCGCGCTTTTTTTATTTTGCACGTTTTTTCAAGAATACGATCAGTCCTGCGAGAGCTGCTACCGCAACAACGATAATGCCGATCCCTGCTGCGATCGGAGTTTTGCTCGTCTTGTCTTTCGCATCGATATTTCCTTTTGGAGTGTCTTCATCATCCAGATCTACCAGAGACTTTGGTGTCTGTTCATCCGGTGCGGTGGTCGTATCGTCTGTCGTATCCTGAGAATTGTCTGCATTCGTTGTACCACCGGCAGTACCGCCTGTTGTAGTACCACCCGCTGTAGTGCCACCTGCTGTAGTGCCACCTGCTGCAGTACCACCTGCTGTAGTACCTGTACCAGTACCGGCGGCTGCACCTGTTGTACCGGCAGCTCCGGTTGTACCTGCTGCACCGGCAGGAGTTGCGGTTCCAGGAACTGTTGTTGTGACGGTAGTTGTTGTCTCAACGATACGGTCTGTAGCTCCCGGTGTGTAGGTAAACGTAAATACATTCTCAGATTCATTATCACTCAAAGTCTTCGTAAGTGCAAGAGCATCCGGAATATAATTTTCAACGTAACGGTAAGCAACGACCGGCTTGTCGCCGACGTTTCCGTAGAAGGTCTGGCTCTCTGCCAGTGATTTACCGGATGCATCCTGATAATTTACGGTATAGGCAACCATGTTGCCTTTGATTCCGTAAGCGACTACGTAGTCGGCATCTTTATCAACGGTAAAGGAAGGAGCCGCAAGTGCTTCGTCATTGTCACGTCCGCTGAGACGGATTCCTTTGACATAATACTTGTCGTCTGTTACCTGGATGTCATTCAGATTGAAAGTAACGGTAGAACCGGAAGCAATGTTAGTCTGCTCGATCTTGTTCTGTCCGTTAATTGTTCCTTTGTTACCTGCGGATAATGTTACCTTGTAGGTATACGGTGTAGTATCATCTGCCATAACGCTCATTGTGGATGCACCGAGTGTCATGGATACAGTCAGAAGAGAAACCAGTAATCTTTTCCATTTTTTCATCTGCTTACTCTCCTTTCTGTCTGCGTCTTTTTGTGTTCTTATTGAGTGTGTAGATACCGTATGCAAGAAGGATCAGTCCACTGATCAGTGCAAGTACACAGAAGAGAAGAACTCTTGCGGTATCACCGGTTTTAACGGTGTTGGTTGTCTTAACAATCTTATTCTTGGTGATGGTTTTGCCGGCTGAAACCTTTTCTACTGCAAAATTCATACGGAGCTTTGCGAGTGTGAGCTGATAACCGTTGCCCTGTGTCTCACCTTCAACACCGACGGTAAGGTGTACCGTTCCGGTATTATTGGAAGCAAGTCTTCCGAGGTAGAAATATTCCTGGGTTGAGTTATCGATCTGTTTCAGACCTTCTCCTGCTTTGGAAGCACCTTCCCCTCCGACAGTTGTACTGTCATAGAGTACCTTTTCGGCATTGTCACTTCCAACATAGGTCAGCTTGTATTCGTAAGCACCACCCTCTGCGGAAGACTGTGCATCCTCCAGCGTCTGGATCACTTCGTTGGTCATATACCAGTCGGTATCCGTACTGTCGGAGTTCTTAAGCTGAACCTTGAGCTCGATGCTGTCGCCCGGCTGGATATTTGCCAGTTCGTCAGTCACATCGGAGCTTTTAAAATTACTTTCCATCTTGCCGCCGGTGAAATTAACCTGCCATCCGTCGGCTCCCGGATAATCCTTTGCAAATGCAGTTGTGTGTACCCCTGCTGCCATTATCACTGTCATGGCGAGGCACAAAATTTTCTTTTTCATACTCTGTACCTCCCTACTGTAAGCTCATTGTTGTTTCGTCGTCTGATACATTGACATCTACGCCCCAGGCACTCTTGATCGCGTCCTTTGCGTTGTGTGTCTGAACTGCATCCACCTCTGCGTCAATGTGGAAGGTGTAGCCATTGTACTTGTAAGTATAAGTGATGGTTTTGCCTTTTTCAGATTCGGTTACATGTTTTGTTACATCCGATGCAATTGAAGGATTGATGCGGAGTGTATCCGATAATGCCGGTGTGGTATCTCCGGCTGCAACTGCTTTGGTATAATAAAGAACGGTACGTTCTCTCGTGGACTGTGTCTTTGCAATCTGCCATCCATTATCTGTGAGGAAGTTCAGCTCGATCAGATCCGGTGAAAGTTCCGTGTTCTTTTTACCTTCTTCGTCCTGCCAGCTCTTTGTGATGATCACACGTACAAAGGTGTCGATCGTACCGCTGTTCTTGACGCTGATTGCTTCGTTATATTTCTTGCCGGGTGTAAATGTCTCATCCTTTCCAAGAAGGTTTGTGAGAAGAGTACCCTCTGAGGTTCCCTTCCATTCATTGTTCGATACATAATCCCGGCTGCTGACTACTTTGTCATTTTCCAGAAGAGATACGCCGATACTCTGCATATTCATCTGTGCGGAATAATTCTCACTGTAGTAAGTGAGTGCGGCGCGTGTACTGCCGACAGTGCTTCCAACCAGCAGGAGTGCTGCGGCTGTCAGGATCAGGGCAGGTTTCTTTGGAAATGATTTCTTTTTCTTCTTCATTCTCATTACCTCCTACTCTGTCGTCTGTGTGCTGTCGTCTTTGATTACATGGTTCCAGTCGGCGTATGGATTGCCGTCCTCGTCGTAGAGAACCGGTGTGCATTCCTGGATGACTACGATGTTGAATTCTTCCGGTTTGTCATCGCCTGAAGGAAATGTGTATTTGATGTTGAGTTCCTTTGTGGTTTTTGCTTTTGCCGGAAGTACTTCATCGTAATACCAGTAGCCGTCACCGCGGTCTGTCCATCCGCCTTTTGGTGCGTTATAAGTAAGTTTTACCGGTGCGAATGCTGTGACTCTTACGAAACAGTCATAATTACCGGTATTTTCAATTGTAATGTGCTTTCCGTTTTCATCAACGTCTTCTTTCGGGACTGTCTCAGTAAATCCCATATTCATTTTCACACCGCCACCGGCTGTCGAATAAGTTGTAAAATACGCCATCGCGCTTCCAACTGCCAGGGTTCCGGTAAGAGCAAGTGTTGCTGCTGCCATGATAAGTGGTTTTTTATGTAACTTTCTCATTCCGATTCCCCCTTTCTAATTTGTGGCTGCCGGTTTGGTGTACTGATACTGATCAGTTTCATCGAGTTTGAAATTATTTTTTACGCCGTATCCGCCATTGGTACGTCCATCATGTTCGTTGGTAAATGAAACCACTGCTGTCTCGCCTGCCTGACCTGCTTCTTTTTCATCATTTGCAATGATGGTAGCTTCCACACCATTTTGAGAAGTGAGTTTGTAGCTTGCACCGCTGTAGATCTCTCTTACAATGACTTTAGATCCTGCCGGAATCTTCTTGATCGTTACGGAATCATTGCCTGCCGCGCTAAAGGTAAGCTCTTCGATTCTGGTTTCTGTCTTCTTATCCAGTGTTGTGATATCAATCTGGAATACGAAAGTTGCCTTGTCACCGAAGGTAGCATTGTGATTGATCAGTTCCTTGTTGATCACCAGATCACCGTATCTTACATGTTCTTCTGGTTTGAGACCAACTGCACTGTTATTTTCTTTGGTTAGATTATAGATCCAGTCATCATTCGCACCATTACCACTGTAATAATTATTGGTCGGAAGTGATACCAGGTAAGGTGTAAAAGTATAAGTATAATTTGGTGTAGTTACTTTTGGTGTATCTACAAGGTAAAGTCCTGTCGCCAGCCCTGTTACAGTACCTCTTCCCTGTGCCAGTGTAACGGTTTTTGTTGGCTCTGTGTCATCCTTCAGCAATTTCTTCGCTTCTGTTGCACGTTCAGACCAGGTAGCGGCTGCAGTATCCAGGTTATCAGCACTTACGGAAGAAAGATCCAGTCCGGTGAATGCATCAGTTGCGGTATAGTTGCCAGATACATCAACCGATGCAACTTTATACAGTTTTACCGGAATGCTTGCATTTAGAAGTTCACTGCTGTTCCCACTAATGTCAAATTCGATGGAACACTCTGCACCGGTATCGATCGCGCTTGCGGCTTTCGCACCCGGAAGAGTGAGCAGTGGAAATGTAAGAGCGACAGCTAAGAGAAAAGTACTTCCCTGTTTTAATCGTTTATTCATCATCGCCTCATGTCCTCCTTAAAAATCTTGGTTATTCTTTGTGAGCTTTTCTCTTGGAAAGGAATCGCAAGAGAATGATCACAAGAATCGTGATTGAAAGTCCTAAAATTAAATAAAGCATATAATAATTCTGAATGGCTTTTACCATAGAATCTGTAACTGATTCGGTAGCATCTTCTTCGCCGTTATATGGAACTCTGGTTCCTCTTACGAGAAGACGATGGGAGTTGACTCCATATGGTGTACAGGTAAATAAAGTTACCTGGTCTTTTCCTTCTTCAATCTGGAGTGCTTTCTCCAGTGTTTCGTGATCGTCTTTGTCTACCATCGGAAGAATCTGGTCTACCTTGTAGGCAAGGACTTCGTCCAGTACATGGATGTAAAATTTATCGCCAACTTCGAGCTGATCGATATCGGTAAAAAGCTTTGCGCTTGGAAGTCCACGGTGTGCTGCGAGAACACTGTGGGTACTCTCCCCTCCGATCGGAAGCTTTGTGCCGTTCAGATGTCCGACACCGGTCTGCAGATCCTTGTCACCGGTACCATGGTAAATGGCTAGCTTGATGTTGATCTTCGGAATGGAAAGGTATCCCATTACTCCGTCATCTGCAACGTTCAGGATCTTCCAGTATTCGGTGTCTTTGATGTCATTTTCATCTTCACCAAATACATCTCCGTAGAGGTTGTTCTGCTGAATGGTATCATTGAAAACTTTTGCTTTCTCCCACTCGGATGTGAAGTCCTCTGATTCCATGTCCTGTATTGTATTGTCATAGCTGCTGATCAGCTGGTTCTGTCTGTAGGTATTCCACTGGTTGGATACCGTCGGGTAGATCAGAATCCCAAATCCTATCAAGAATAACAGACCGAAAAGGAAGGTTGAGATTTTTCTTTTCATAGGCATATTCCCTTTCTAGTTCTTGTTCTCTTTTTAAGAGGTCTCATTTTTCTTCTTTTGAAGCTTCTTCTCCTTTAAGTATAACACAAGGATGAAGATTGTGGTAATTACAAGACCAATAATTACCCATAAAAGATAATTTGTATGAAGACTGATTCCGCTGAGCGGTGTCTTCTCATCGGCAACTTCCTGTTCCACATAAGGTACTCTGTGACCACGGACCAGAAGCCGCTCGGTATTGACTCCGTATGGAGTACAGGTAAGAAGTGTTACAAGATCTTTTCCTTCTTCTACTGCAAGAGAGGAAGTTTCTTCCGGTTTTACTACGGAAATCTTGTCGACTTCATAACATAATGTTTCGTTTAATACATGGATCAGAAAATGATCGCCTTCTTCCAGCTGATCCAGATCGGTAAAAAGAGACGCACTCGGAAGTCCACGGTGTGCGGAGATAACGGCGTGTGTACTTTTACCGCCGATTGGAAGAGAGCTTCCTTCCAGATGTCCGGCTGCCTGTTTGAGAACATCTTCATCGGTAGTGTGGTAGATCGGAAGCTTGATGTCAATCTTCGGGATCTCCACGATTCCTATCATCTCGTCACCGGCAATATTCAGAGCATCCATGTAGGACTGATCTTCTTTGTCACTGGCTGCGGCTACTGCAAATGAATCAGGAAGGATACTTGGAAGTAATGCTTCGTTGTAAGCTTCTGCTTTCTGCAGTTCTGCGTCATAATCAATCTCATGTGCTGCATCCTTTTCGGATACAGTCTGTTCATAACTGCTGATCAATTGCTTTTGCCTGTAGTTATTCCACTGGTTTGCAACGAATGGATACAGCAGTAAGGACAACCCGGCTAAAAATATGATGCCAATAATAAGTTTGTTTGCTTTGCGTTTCATCCGAACTCTCCTTGCTGTTGTATTATTTTTTAGGAATCCGGGGCGACCTGCCCCGGATTCAATATCTGGTTATAAATAATCATGAAAGATTATTTGTTTGTTTTTTTGCGGCTTGCGAAGAATAAGCCAGCTGCTGCGATCATGATGAGGCATCCAGCGATTGTGAAGATTGTAGTACCGATACCACCTGTTGATGGAAGAGCGTTGAGTTTGGTATCTGTCATAGAAGCACTACCAGCACGAGTTGCAGCCGCTGCTCCGGCACCTTCTGTATCCCATTTTACATTAGCATTTGTTGTATTAATAGAATATCCTTCAGGTGCTTTTGTTTCCTTGAATTCATAAGTCATTTCTTTTGTACTATCATCAAGACCTTTTACAACAATGTTACCATTTGTATCTGTTACCATTTTTGATGCCTTGTCTTCAACATCCCAGCCAGTTACAGTATACTCTGCTTTGCCGTCTGTTTTAGTTACAACAGCATATGTTAATGTATTATCTTTAGCTTTTCTTACAAGTACAAATTCAGCTTTTTCAAGTCTAGCATTTTTTTCTCCAGTTTTTGTTAATGTAACAGTACCTGTGTATAATGTATCAGTTGCTGATTCTGATTCATTTTTTCCATCGTTCCATTTAACAGTATTGTTTACTACTGTACCTGTAACTTTGGCATTGTATTCAATTACAACACTCTGGTTAGCATGATCATTATTTTCAAGATAACTTGTTAAATCTAATGTAAAGGAGTTGTCTTTTACTTCAACTTGCATTTCTACATCTTTAGCAGTTCCAATTTTTACTTTTAAGGTAAGAATATCCTTTTTTTCATCATTTTTTGTTGTTACATATTCTGCGCCAGTAATTTTATCAGTTACTTCAAATTTTTCGATAGGATTAGCATCATTTACATAAGGAATTTTAGTTCTTACTGTATATTTAACAATTTTTCCTACTTCAACAACCTTATCTGTTTCATTGTTCTCTTTTGTGATATCAATAGATGAACTTTTTGCTGTAATAGTTTCATTATCTAAAGTTGTCGGAAGACCTGTTGTTGTATCGTAGCTGTTAAAAGAAACATATCCAGCCATTGTGCTATAAGTATATTTAGCTTTATTTCCTTCTTTAAAATCAGAATTTGCATTTACTACATAAACACCTGCTTTATCTACACTCCAAGAAATTTCACCAGCTTCGCCAGCTTTTTTAGGCTGATTATTTTCATCATTAACAGGTGTGCTAGTTGTGATGTTTCCAATAGCAGCAGCAAATTCCTGAGCTTTGTAGGCTACAACACCATCTGGTTCATTTTGCATTGTTGTTGAAGGGTTTCTCAGTTTTAACAGCTTCCAAATAATGTTCTGCTGTTGTTCTGCTGTTACCTCATCTTCTTTACCGGTAAATGCCTTTGCATAGTCAGCATTGGTGAATTTCCAACCTGTTGCAGTCGTGGTATCTGGTTCGATAATCTGTGTATAGGTTACAGTTGCATCTTTATCTAATCCAGTTACTGTAATTGTTGCAGATTTTTCCGCTGCAAACGATGTCATACTCATTCCGAGTACCATAGCCAGTGTTAATAACACTGCAAAGATTTTTCTCATCTTCTTCATATTTTTGTCTCCTTTTCTTTTAAGGGTTTTGCCCATTTTTTATTGTCCCCTCATATGGGATAATAACGTTTTTGTGTGGCAAGAAGCCACTGAAAAATTAATCCTTATAATTATTTTCCCAGCACCTCCTTGCATTTGTTTTTATATAAGATCCATACGGCTGCGAACATAAGTAACATGCCGCCAATCATATACAGGTAAATTCCGGTGTCTCCAGAATGTGGGAGGGCGTATAAAGCTTCGTTCTGGTAAAGGTAATATACTACATTCTTATCATTTACTACGCCAGATACTGTTTTAATAGATGTACCATTTACCGATGATGTAATGGATTTCAATGTGCCGTTTTTCATGATTTTAACTTCCCATGTTTCAGCACTGCGTACATATCCAGCCGGTGCAGTTTTTTCTTCCATTGTATAAGTTCCTTTTGGAAGTGTTGTAATCTGGTTTGTATCTGCACACTCTTCTGTGTTATACCATATAAGCAAACCATCTTGATTTGATTTTCCGTAATATGCTACGGAACTATCTGTTGTTGATGTCAGCTTAAATTTTGCACCTTCAAGATAGATGTATGGATTATCACTGCTTGCACTTACTTTTTTGATTCCCCATCCGTTTGTCACTTCTTCGTTGGTATATTCTACTACACCAAGTATTCCGGCTGGTTTATTGTAAGTGGATTCTGTTATATTTCCAACCTTATCCATACCAATGACATCCTTTCCATCCATATCACTACCCATAACAAATGTGATGGAATCATCTGTCGTACTTGCAATCCGGCAATTTGTATTCACACCTTTAAGAATTCCTTTTACATCATAACCGTTTGTCGCATTCTCAGTTACTACATAAGTTCCTCTTGCAAGATTGGAAACTTTTTTCAGTTCATCACCTGCAAGCGTTCCTGTTGTCTGACTTGCTGCTACGGTTACCTTCACAGTCGCAATTTCCTGATTCGGTGTTACATCTGTTCTGGTAATTGTAAAGTTAAATTCTTTATCAGTATTTGTTGCATTTTCCAGTTTCTTTGTAATATTAATCGCACCGGATACAAGTTTAATTGTGTAAGTGCCATCTTTTTTTGTAACACCATTTGAATCAACTGCGTAATACTTCTTGCCGTCTTGAGTACAGTTTCCATTCTTATCGCCAATGGAATTTGCTGCTGATGCTTTACCATCTGACTTCGGAGTTACTGTGACTTTTGCATAATAAACAGTTTCTTCCGTCAATGCTGTATTCAGGATATCATTTTTACTGATTTCTTTTGTACAATCTGCATCTTTAAACCATTTTGTTGTGATTGTCACATCATCCAGCATCGTATATTCTGTACCTGTTGTTGATTTCAGCTTTGTTACTTCATTCAGCTTCGCTTCATCAATATAGTCTCCCGGTTTGTCACCTTTAAAAATCGTTTTTTCGCCATTATTGACATTGAAATCAACTTTTACATTTACGGTTGGCTGATTAAACTTCCGGTCATCGGTTCCGACTGTAATACCGGATTTCGGTCCATTGGTAACAACATCATTGCCACCGATATAAGCATCTTTTGCTTTTACCCGAATTGTCTTGTTCCATCCCGGTGTTCCATCTGTACCTTTTTTACCAATAACTGCATTGTTCCACTCAATGTAAGTCTGACCGGTTGTTTCATCTGTCTTGATCTCGCCGCCCATTGCTGCAATATCTGCTGTCACAAGTTCAAACCTTGGATCAATGTAGTCTCTTACAACAGCTCCGGAAATCGGAAGCGTATCTTCGATGGTCTGACTTACGAAAGCAAATGCCTGATTGATTTCCTGAGTGCTGGATGCATTAAAGGAATATCCTTCGCCAGATGACAATGTAGCCAACCACTTCTGTGTTGTTTCTGTCAGACCGACACCAATGGTCATCAGCTTGATGCCTGCATTCTTAACAGCCTTAGCCGATTCTTCTGCATTTGTTGCGGAACTCGATGCACCATCTGCTAAAAGAACTACATATTTGTCAGCAGTGGGGCTGGCATCCAATTTACGTTTTGCAGCATTAAGACCTAAATGTTGATATGTTCCTCCCTCAGAACCCAATCTATTAATGGCTGAAATAATCTGATTATAGTCACTTCCCTCACCGACACATAATAGTTCTGTATCAGGTGTTACACTGTCACTGAAACCGGTTACAGAAACTCGACTGTTTGGAGATGTTGTCCGCAAATTGTTTACAAAAGCTATTGCAGCATCCTTTACTGCCTGAATACGAGTTTTTTCACCATTCTTTTTTTGATATACAGTATAAGTGGAAGTATCCTTAACCTTACTAGTGGCTTCAGAAAACTCAGCACGTCCGGTATACCAACGACCATTATTTGAAGAATATACTAATTCATACCATTTATCATTTTTTAAATAATAATATGTCTTACTGGTATCTAATTCTGAAACTTTCTTGCTTCCAATCAACTCATAAGATGCATCCCATCGCATACTTCCCGAAGTATCGATAACAAGTGATACATCTACCGGTCTTTCGGTTGTCTCGGCTGTCTTCACCAGTGAAGATGCACTGAGTGTGATATCATATGTACGGGCATTCCAATCAACCAGCTGTGCTGTTTTTGACTGTTCCCAATTTGCTTTGGCATTCGGGACAGCTGTCACAGCAGTTTCATCTTTATCACCGACAGCAAACATTTTTGCTGTTGTTGTACCGCCCTGAGATTCTACAACTACTTTATAAACAGTATTTCCAGCCACATAGCCGCTTGGAGCTTTTGTTTCTTTCAGATAATATACTTCACCATAGGAAAGGTTGCTCAATGTAACAGTTCCATTTTCATCACTTCTTATTGTTCTAAGTGATGTAGTCAAAGCTTCATCTTCATAAACACCAAATTCCGCGCCTTCCAGACCTTTTCCAGTTTCAGCATCTGTTTTTGTAAAAGTAAGGCTTGTATTCTGAATCTCACCCGGATTTACGATACTGCTGTTTGGAAGTACATAAGTCATGCTACAGTTTGATTTATATGCACCACGTTCCAGATACAGTACCGTCAGTTGATGCGGATCCGAACCATGTTCTTCAACATAGGCTTCTTTCTCCTTATCTGTGTATGTTTTCTTTTTAAGAAGAACGGTCCACAGATCTACGTAGTCCTCCATCTGGTTATGAATACCACCTACATCTACCACAACCTGGTTGCCATCCATAACTACCCAGAGGTCATCATCACCTCTAAAGCTGTAAGTCAGTGCTCCGATATAGTCTTTTAAGCTGAACTGAATATCATAACGCATTCCAAAGTAATAGTTATGATAGTTATCACCGGATGCTTCACCGCCATCCTTTTCTTTTCCTTTGTAATCATCCAATGGGAAGAAATTACTCATATCAGAAACAACGGTTCGCTCACCTTTTTCAACAGCGGAGAGTCTATACTCATTACCTGTCCGGTTAAATTTCAAGTTAAAGTCTGTATAATACTGTTTTCCAGAGCCTTCTTCGGCATTTCTTGTTGTAAATAGTCCCGGTTCTACAATCTGGTTACCATCTTTATTTGTACCCATAAACAGGGCTCCGGTACTTACATCTACGCCGGTAATAATATCTTTGTAAATATAAAATTTACGATTTTCATTATATTCATTGATATCTACATCGTTCTGTCCGTCATGGTAATTTTTGTATACAGAATAGCCTTCTCCAGGTTTTCTATATCCATCATTGGCACCCATTGCAAAACGTCTGTCTGCTGTTGCTCCACCGTAGTTGGATGGATCATTGATGCTCTTCTGTCCTTCTGGTGGATTGATCTGATAATCATAAAATGTAACATTTCCTCTGAAATCGTTATCCGTAGTCGCCTGATAGAATACACAGTAATTTGTATTCTCACTCAGACTCTCTGCAATATTACCATCCTGGCTCAGACTTAACGCATTTCCTGTTTTATTTTCATCTTCATCTGCTTTATATACTGAAGCGACTGTATAGTTGTCACTCTTCTGAGCTGCAAGGTTCAGTGTTCTTCCTTGCTTCAACGTATAAGTCTTGCTGGCAAATAGTTTTTCATTCGTACCGCTTACCCGGTAAGTCACATGTACCTGAAGCTGTTTTGTTGCTGCTATTGTATAAGTAGAATCACCTGTTGCCACTGTTGCGGCATCATCATTCAATGCCACCGGTTCTGCTACGTTTTCTTCTTCAGATACTGTTTCTGTTGTGTAGAAGCCATAAATCTGATTTTTATCTGCTGAGATTTGAAGTACCTGTCCTTCTCCGGCTGCAACTACTGTTTTGTCAATTACTTTTAATGAAGAATCATAGCTAAAAGCAGTTGCATTTTCCAAATTCATATTTACATTTTCAAAGCGAAGGGTAATAGTTGTATTAGGTTCTGCTGACACACCATTTACTTTAAAATCAACCTTACACATGATCGCATCTGTAAGTGCTTCATTTTCTTTCAGATTGCTTTGAATCGCATCTGAAATATCTTCCTCATTTTCAACTTTTGAAAGATCCATCGTAATTTCGTCTGACGGATCATCCAGATAGAAAGCATTTTCAGGAATGTCTGCATATACAGTACCTATGGTCTGGTCATCCACATTTTTCATTTCTTGTGTCAGTGTCATGGCCTGACAGCCTGTTTTGGCATTTAATCCATCCACATTATCATCAGCGAATGCTGATGTCGCACTGCTAAGCACAAGTACCATGCAAAGCATGAATGCTATTAAACGTTTCTTTGTATTACTTTTCATGGCGTCCTCCTTCTATTCCTCAATTCTGACTTCATAATTGTTATCAAGTGCTCCGTCTATCAGCTTCAATAATTCAAGGGCACTGCGGAAATGCTGCTCTCGCTGCTCTTCCACCCAAGTAACGCTGCCCTGCCAGGTACCGTTCTGCTGATCCATGATTTTTATTAAAAAAGTTCTTGTATTTTTTTGCTTTTTATTCATGTCAGTTTTCATCTGCCCTTCCTAATTATTTAGACTTTTTTATCTTATATAGGTATTGTATCTGACAAAGCATTACGTGAATCATTACCAATAACGAAAAATATTAACTTTTTTAAGTTATAACAAGAAATAGTCATGTTTTTGTAATAATATAATGATTTGATACCAGGGTCAAAAGGTCAGAAAGCCGATGCAAGCTTGCTTGCAAGAGGATTTTTGACCTCTTGATCCGCCAAAAACATGAGTAAGTAGCCATTTTTCAAAGAAAAGTGAGCGGATTACGAATGTTTTTGAGTATTGCGAGAGTGCAAAGCACGTAGCAATCTGGTATCAAAGAGTGCAAAATACCTTTTGATCACAACATCATGATTTGTAGGAGTGCGTAATATTTGCGTCTGACTCTACTATATGTATTGGGATATTAGAATAGAAGTAAAAGTGGGGAATAATGTGATGGAAGTGCAAAAAGTATAGATTGCGGGGAGCGCATATAAAAGGAGTAAGCTGGTTATAGCGGTGAGGGAGAGGGATTTTCCGGACAAAAAGATCCCGTGACTGATATTGGGGAGATGCACTGCATCTTAGACGGTGATCAGTCACGGGATGGGGGGTAAGGGGTATTTAGTTTTTATTCAATGCCAAATTCTTTTAATAATTTCTTTTGGTATTCGATGTCTTCGGTAGCGCGTTCGAGGTCATTGTAGCGTTTGGATTTTAAGAGATATTTGTTTTATAAAGTGTACCCCTTGTCAAGGACAAATTAAGAAGAAGGGATTTTTATTTTCCGGCCAGTAGATGGCTATATCATTACCTTTCTTTACCTTCTTCATCTTTTATATCTGTTAAAGGGACTCGCCCTTTTATCGGATATATACCTGTTATTATATACTGGTAGTATTCATTGGGGGATAGTCTGGCCAACCCCCATTGATATCTGTCATTATTATAATAATCCATCCAGTCATCTATAACGTTTTGTATTTCTTTATATGTTGTACATTTTCGTATTCTTTCTCCTATATGATCTTTCATACGTCCAAAGAAGCTTTCCTGCGGTGCATTATCCCGGCAGTTACCTTTCCTGGACATGGACTGCCTCAGCCCTTTATCCTTTATCAATTGAATAAAGCTACAGCTTGTATAATGGCATCCCTGATCACTATGTATGATAGTATCTGTTGCAAGAGAAATTCCGTGTTTTTCAACCATCTGATTCACTGTTTCAAGTACAAAATCAACATCCAATGATTCACTCAACACATAGGATAATATCTGCTTCGTAAAAGCATCTATGATCGTTGACAAATAGCAGAAACGCCCATCATATGGAATATACGTAATATCCGTAAGCAGTATCTTTCTTGCTCCATATTTCTCAAATTCCCGCTTTACAAGATTCTCTGCAACATTATTTGTCTTTATTGCTTTTGCTATCCGTCTGTAAGGATTTGCTTTTCGTATACTGCATATAAGTCCATACTTTTTCATTAATCGTCTTATTTTCTTAACGTTCATGATTACAGGTGGTTCCATATGCAGCAATCTCATATATATTCCCTGGGCTCCTTTATCATATCCCCTGAAGCTATAAGCCATTAAGATCAGTTCGAAATCAGCTCTGTCCTGCCTTTCCTTTTCATTCCGTTTATCTGCTGCTTTTACCCAATTATAATAACCAGATCTCGAAACGCCAGCGATTTCACAAAGCATTTTTACCGACAATGTATTATTGGCTTTACCAAGGGTTTCATGGATGATTGCAAATTTATTTTCTGCTGTTTCCATGATTACTTTTTCTTTCTCGAATTGTCCGCAATAATAATTTTTTTTAGAAATTCTACTTCTTGTCTCAGATACAAAAGTTCATTTTGCATACGTTCTATAGACTGTGGTGACGACATGTCTTCTTCAGAGGTTGCTTTCATAGGAATTCTATTGTTTCTATTTTCACCTTCTGTAAAACCATTACCTGACAATGCCTGATGTTTTATTCTTTGTACCAGACTATCAATTTGCTTTTGTTCAAAATATTCCAGATTATACCCAAAATCTTTAAGAATTTTTCTAGGAGCATTTCCCGCCTGATAGCTGGTCCAAAAATCTTCTTTGAATTTAATTGTGAAATATAGCTTGTTCTTGGTTACTTTTAATGTATAAGGATTCGCTTTAAGTTCTTTGATTTGTTTCGGTGTGTATTCTTTCATATTTCCTCCGATAGATACTTTTATTATACATCATCTACCAGAAGAAATCCCTTCTTTTATTGTCCACTAACCAGGATTTTATCCCTTCTTCTTGTGTCCATTTTTAAGGAACCCTTCTTCTTATCATGTCCACTTTATAGGGTATATTTTATTAGCTGCCTCTAGCGCGTCCTTCCATAAGTCCTTCTTCTCTACCTTCCTCTCTGGCATCTTCCTTCAAGGTTTTCTCATATAAGTCTTTGTCATATGTCGTCAGAATCATATTTGTCACCTCCGCTCGATGTTTTTTCAGAAAATCTGCCAACACATCCTGGTGAATACAGGTATCAATTGCCTTTTCTAATGCATCTTCCACAGAAGGTTCCGACTGTATATATTCTCTGACACATTGGACAAATATGGAATATTCTTCAAGCCTTCTGCAGTGCTTCATCAGCTCCTGATTGTGACCATAGTTGATGTTCAACATGGTTGCGGTGCATTCCAGGCAAGGTGCTTCGTTATCTGTATTTTCAAAGCAGTTTGAAAGCCTTAACTCCATGGAATCTGGCTGGTTTTTTGTACCATTGTAAAAGACAATATATTTCGGTTTTGGAAGCCGGACTCTTTTTTCATGGTAGATCATCAGATTATTATCTGCAACATACCCTTCATATAACCGGGAGAAATAGATATATAATTTTTTCTACAATCAAAGAATTCATATATGATATATGATTCGATTTTCTACATACGCCTATTCAAATGGTACTGGAGTTTTTTGTGAAAAGCAATTAAGAAAGAATAAAATTATAAGATAATTAAAAGGCACCGTCCGATCACATTCCGTGATCAGACAATGCCTGTATAATTCTTATTCATTCGTGTAATGATATCTCTCATAATTCCATTCATTTAAGCTAATGCATTGCTGAGAATTTTAAGCAGTTCAAGTACGCTTATAAAATGCTGTGTAGAGTTACCTTCAATCCAGCGGACGATGCCCTGCCAGGATGAATTCTGGCGGTATCTGACATTGAGAAAGAAAGTCCCTTTTTGTCCACGATTCTCGATGAAATCTTCCGGTGACCGTACTTTATCAAGCCGGTCAACACCTGAAAACTGGATTGAAGTGAAAGAACGTGCGCTAGTGGATGCCTGTGGAAATTCGAGTTTGTCGAAAAAATCATCGGCTAATTCGATCAGCTGAAGGATATTGGTGAATTTCCAGGGCTCTTTGCTGTAGCAGTGATAAATGCGACCGGACAGCTCTTCATCATTAATATTATCAATACACATGTTAATAAAATTTGGTGCATACCAACTGATTTGATAGTTCTGTTCCATAAATTATCCCCATTTCTGCCCTGCTGCGAAGATAACATGATTGCAGCTTACCAGGTTTTATTCTCAGTATTGAACTGAATCGGTGAATCTTGCCGGTCTACTTCGGCTACAGAGGACACGAAGTAGTCCAGGTATTGCTTCCAGCTTTTATGCTCTCTGGAGAAGTATCTCTGGATTCTGTCGAAAATCATGCTGCAGTTCTCTTTATTCGTACCAACGAGAAGTATCAGAAACTGTGATGGGCTGTATTTGGTAAAGGAGTCTCCTTTCCGCAGACACTGCTGGATCGTATTCTGAAGCTCACCTGAAAGAGCTTCAAGCTTGTCCGGCTTGTCCATCGGCATTCCTTTTCCGTTGGTGATGCTACATAACATTAAGTATACGGACTGTCCGTTCCTCTCAATGATTCGGGAAACGAGACGGTAACTGTCACGGAAACTTGGCAGGCTGCAGTAAAAAGCACCGCCGCGTACATCGTCATCTTTCAGACGTTCCTTGATGTCGCCGAGTTCCTGTGGTTTGTAGTTAAGGCGGCTGCTCATCTGCTCGAACTGCTGCATCATATGTTCAGAAGGGCGGATTCCAAGCTCTTCGAAAAATAATTTGGCAGTGTTCTCATATTCCTGCACAGCATCCTTATAGCGGTTCAATGCCATATAGCAGTCGATGCGGACGGATTGCCATTCATCGAACGGATATAACTGGCATGCCGGCTCACAGAAACGAAGCGCCTCTTCATAATCTCCGCGTTTGATCAGAAGCTTACAGAGCTCCTGAAGGGATTCGGAATAAATATTCTTATATTGGACGCTTTCAACAAGGACCCATTCATCTCCCGAGAGTTCCGGAAGAAATTCTCCACTGTACATCAGACAGATCTTCTTAAGAAGTGCCAGCTTTTTTACCTTATCGGTACACGCCTGCACGTCTTTTGACAGAATCACAAACTGATGTGCATCAACTTCGGTCGGCATCGGAGCATCCCATCGGTAAATACCTTTTTTGATGTTGATATAATTATGGCTCGGAAGTCCGGCATCTACGATGATCTTTTTAAGACGGTGTGCGGTTACCCGAAGGTTGTTGGCAGCATCGGCAAGTTCTTCTCTTCCGTACAGTTCATCAAGAAGCTTATCTCTGGAGATACCGGTATCGCCATGGTAGAGTAATATCTGCAACAATTTCATTGCTTTTGTCGTTGTGTTGCGTCCGAATGATACGGGAATCTCTCCGTAGCTTGCTGAGAATCCTCCGAATAAACGAACCTTTAAGACAGGTAAATGATCACTCATAAATTAACCCCCAATTTTACTATTGTGATGGTTTATAACTGATTTCTATTGTAATGGTCTTTAATTTCTTTGTCAAATAAATTAAAGCATTTTAGACCAAATAACTTCTTTTAATATTTTTGTTATGCTATAATTTTTCTAGTTGAGTTTTTGGGACTGTTTCACTGTGGAAAAGAAAGGAGGAATTCTGTGCGGCAGAACGGTTTATATGAACAAAAACGACGCTGGCAGAGGATTTTTCTTTTCTTTTTTCTGCTATTTCTGACAGGTGTACTGATACCTGGCGGATGTGCATCGGGGGGAAAAAAAAGCCAGTCCGGGAAAAAGGGGGATCCGAGAAATCCGTCGGCGCAGGTGCTTCAGACGGAGGCTTCCGGTGAAGTGACATATGGAAATGACCTGGTTGTACTGGATGCATCCCATACGGCAGATGGCTATGTGATGATCTGTTATAATGGAAGTAATGAAAAAGTCAAGCTCCAGGTGACATCCCCGGATGGCACAGAGTATACCTATCCGGTTACGGTTGTTGGTGATTATGCGGTTTATCCGCTTCCGGGAGGGAATGGTTCTTATAAGGTAACACTTCTGGAGAGTGTGTCTGTAGAGGACAATCTGTATGCGGTAAGCTTTACCCAGGATCTGGACGTACAGATCACAGATGAATTTGCCCCGTTTCTGCATCCGAATTATTATGTGAATTTCACGGCAGATTCCAAGTGTGTAAAAAAGGGTGAGAGTCTTGCAGGAAAGGACTGCTATTCTGATCTGGATGTGGTAACGCAGATTTATAATTTTGTAATTAAAAATATTTCCTATGATAAAAAGAAAGCGGAGAATGTTCCGTATGGGTACACACCGGATCCGGATGAGACACTGGATACCGGGAAAGGAATCTGTTTTGATTATGCGGCGTTGATGTCGGCAATGCTCCGGTCGCAGCGGATTCCGACGAAGCTGGAGGTCGGCTATTCCGGTGATGTGTATCATGCATGGATCAGCTGTTATGTTGATGAGATCGGCTGGGTGGATAACATCATTGAATTTGACGGAAAGAACTGGTCGATCATGGATCCGACGCTTGCTGCAAACAACAGTGCTTCGGATGTGAAGAAGTATGTGGGAAATGGAAAGAATTATGTCACAAAGTATACCTATTAGATAAAAGGAAGCCGGATAAGAAGAATGTGGCAGGAATGTGAAAAGGAGGATGGCATATATGGAAAAGCGGACACAGCAGGGGAAGCTTACGAATCTGGAAATTGCTTCGTTCTGCAGTGAAATGGCAATGATCCTGAAGTCTGGGATTTCTTCCATGGAGGGAGTTGATCTTCTCCGGGAGGATGCGCAGACGAAGGCAGAAAAAGAGCTGCTGGATGAGATTTATCAGTCAGTGATGGATACGGGCAGGCTGGATCAGGCACTGGAAGAGACGAAAGTATTTCCAGAGTATCTGCTCCGTATGACGCAGATTGGAGAAGAGACAGGAACTTTAGATGAAGTAATGGAATCTCTGGCGGAGCATTATGACCGAGAGGAAGCGATCAGGAGAAGTGTCCGGAGTGCCATCTCCTACCCTCTTCTGATGATCGGGATGATGCTGGTGATCATTATCATTTTGATGACAAAGGTTATGCCGGTATTTGATCAGGTGTTCCGCCAGTTTGGTCAGGAAATGACCGGATTTTCAAGAGGGATCCTGCTTGCAGGCAATGCTCTTTCCAGATATTCGGCGGTGTTTGCGGTACTTTTGGCGGTGATCGTCTGTGCGGGTATTTATTTTACAAAGACAGAGAGCGGCAGAAAGAAACTGTATCACATCGGATCCGGGTTTGCATTTTCAAGGGAGCTGAAGGATAAGCTGTCGGCATACCGGTTTGCCGGAGGAATGTCACTGGCACTGAAAAGCGGACTGACGCCGGAACAGGGAATGGAATTTTCAGAGAACCTGATCGAGGATGATGATTTCCGGAAGAAAGTAGCAGAATGCAAAGCGGATATGGAAAATGGAACGGATATCGCAGAGGCGTTGGTGAAAGCCGGAATCTTCACAGGTGTTTATGCGCGGATGACATCCATTGCCGGGAAAGCCGGAATGATGGATGAGATGATGGGAAGGATTGCCGATGAGTGTGAGGAGGAAGTGGATGAAAAGCTTTCTTCTATGATCGCAGTTCTGGAACCGACGCTGGTGATCATCCTGTCGGTGATCGTCGGAACGATCCTTCTGTCGGTTATGCTTCCGCTTCTTGGAATTATGTCAGGACTTTAGGAGGCGTATGCTATGTGGAGAAAAGAACGGGAACGGTTTTATCACGGGAAACGGCAGCGCCCACTTCGGAATTTCTGTCTGTCCCTTCTGCTGTTTGTATGTATCTGCAGTGCTTTTTTCAGTGGATTTGAAAGGCTTTCGGACACGACAAGACGCAGACAGAAGGAAAGTCTGGAAAATGCACTCTGGCGTGGTGTGACGCAGTACTATGCGCTGGAAGGACACTATCCGGAGACGCTTGATGATCTGACGGAAAACTGTGGGATCCAGTATGACAAGAAGCAGTTTTTTATTGATTATCAGATTGCCGGTGCCAATATTCTTCCGGACATTACGGTGATCGAACGATAGGAGGAAATGGACATGAAGCGTAGAAATGAAAAAAAGCATGTGATTGATTTTCTTTTTCCTCTTGCAGTCTTTTTCGTGCTGGCGGCATCATCGGTCGCTATTGTGGTTCTTGCATCGGGATTTTACAGCCGGCAGGTGAAGGCCTCGTCGGATTCCTATTCGGGACGGACGGCACTTGCCTATGTGACGGAGAAAATGCACCAGAATGATGAAAATGGTGCGATAGCAGACGGAACTTTCGATGGGGAAAATGCTCTCGTGATCCGGCAGCGTTATGATGAGAAGGATTATGTGACATATCTGTATGCGTATGATGGATACTTAAGAGAGCTTTTTATCCGGGATGGAACGGAAGCAAAAGCATCCGATGGACGGAAGATCCTGGAAAGCAAGGACTTCGAGGCTAAGGAAACTTCAGATGGGATTTTTCATCTGTATTGTGAAAATGAAGACGGGAAAAAGACAGATACATTTGTCAGTGTGAAGAGCGCTGCAAGATAGGAGAAGATTTATGGAACGGACACCGGCAAAGCGTTCCAGCCTGTTTTTGCTGGAACTGATGATTGCAATTTTATTTTTCTGCCTTGCTTCTGCGGTGTGTGTGCAGATTTTTGTGAAGGCGCACACGACCAGCCGCGAGACACAGGAACTGAATACGGCGCTTGAGAAGGTTTCCGGGTATACAGAGCTTTTTCTTGCGGATGCGCTGACGGAGGACACGGAGGTCTTCTATGACGCAGACTGGCAGGAATGCAGTAAGGATGAGGCTTCGTATGAGATCGTGATCCGGGTGGAGCCGGATGGAAAGCTTTTGCATGGAACATTTATGGTGCAGCGCCTGTCCGGAGAACAGCCGGAAGAAATCTATTCGGTGGAAACAGACCGGATGACAGGCACGGAAAGGGAGTGACAGGATGAAGAGAAAGAAAAGGGGATCATACCCGGGGATTCAGATCGGAACGTCGTACCTGCTTGTGATCTTTGTAATTCTGTGTCTGGTGACATTTGCTACACTCTCACTGTCAAGTGCAAAAAGGGATCAGAGTTATAGTCAGCAGCTTGCCGGCCGGGAAACGGCGTATTGTGAGGCAAATGCAAAAGCGGCGCAGATTATGGCGCAGATCGATGATGCATTTGCAAAAGAGGATCCTGTATTTGCGATTCGGCAGATTGAGGGCGTGACAGCTGAGGAAGACGGAGCGAATCTGGATATTTCCTATGTGGTTCCGGTCACGGACAGTCAGAATCTGGAAGTCGAGATCCTGGCAGATCCGGTAAAGGGAACGCAGAAGGTTGTAAAATGGAAAGAGTCAGCATCTGAGAAATGGGAAGAAAAGTTAACACTTCCGGTCCTTGGAAGTGACTGACGCGAAAGGAGTTTGAGCTATGGATATCATTGTACTGCTTCAGCAGGCAGTTTTAAATCATGCATCGGATATATTTGTTGTAGCAGGTCTTCCGGTTTCTTATCGGGCAAATGGAAGAATTTGCAGGGAGAAGGAAGAAAAGCTGATGCCGCCGCAGACGAAAGAATGCGTTGAGGAATTATATAAGCTGGCAGGAGGACGGGACATCCGGGTTCTTGAAGAAAAAGGAGATGATGATTTTTCTTTTGCTGTTCCGGGACTTTCGAGATTCCGTGTCAGTGCGTACAAACAGAGGGGGGCGCTCTCAGCCGTTATCCGTGTGATCACATTTGAACTGCCGGAGCCGAATGAGATCGGGATTCCGGACCCTGTGATGAGCTTTTATAATCTGTCAAAAGGACTGGTGCTTGTGACGGGCCCGGCGGGAAGTGGAAAATCTACTACGCTTGCCTGTCTGGTGGATAAGATCAATCATTCAATGGAAAAGCATATCATTACGCTGGAAGATCCGATCGAGTATCTGCACCGACATGATAAAAGTATTGTAAGCCAGAGGGAGATCAATGTGGATACGGAAAGCTACGTCAATGCGCTACGTGCTTCGCTCCGGCAGAGCCCGGATGTGATCCTGCTTGGTGAAATGCGTGATTATGAGACGATCGATGTGGCAATGACAGCAGCGGAAACCGGGCATCTGGTATTTTCTACCCTGCATACGATCGGAGCAGCAAATACGGTTGACCGTATCATTGATGTATTTCCGGCAAACCAGCAGAGGCAGATTGCAGTTCAGCTGTCCATGGTATTGCAGGCTGTAATTTCACAGCAGCTTGTGCCGACAGTGGATGGAAAACAGGTCCCGGTATTTGAGATCATGACGATCACTCCGGCGATCCGCAATATGATCCGCGACAATAAGGTTCCGCAGATTGATGGAATCGTGTATTCGTCTAATAAAGAAGAAATGCATTCGATGGATTTTGGTCTTCTGAATCTGTATAAAGAGGGGAGGATCACAGCGGAGACGGCTCTCTCCTATGCATCAAATCCGGAAATGCTGAAGAAAAAGCTATAGAGAAACATAACAGGAAGGGGCTGCGGTGAAGCAGTCTCTTCCTGTTTATCGTCAGTGTTTTAAGATTTAGTCAAGGGCTGCAATTGCTTCGATCACGATATCATACTGTTTTTTGACATCGGTGATCAAACCGTCAAGGTTGTCGTATTCCTGGCTGCGGAGCTTTTCGGTCAGAGCACTGCTGACATTGTAAAGTGCAGTAAATCCAAGGTTTACGGCAACACCTTTTAAGGTATGCATTGCACGAAATGCGGTTTCGTAGTCCTTTTTAGCCCAGGATTCTTCAAATAAAGCCATATTGTTGTCTTGCGGAAATTTGAGGACAAATTTGTGTATCATATTTTCATTCATAAACCGGTGAAGAATATCATTATAATCGCCACCAATTTTTACATAACATTCTTGAAGTGTCATTGTCTACAGTCCTTTCTGAACTTTTTTATCTTTGTGAAATCCGTATATTTTTGCCCCCAACATTTTAACATGATTGTAGCATGGCGCGTTATGCTTTACAAGATATTTCATATTATGAATTGTTATGGTAATGAAAAAGGCTTATTTATTCGAAGAAATTGCATCATTTAACTGATTGTACCATTCTTTAGTCTGTGCTTCGTTGCTGCTGTTCAGAAAAATGGTGGTATCTGTTGTCTTTATCTGAAGAACCGGAGGATGTTCAATCCAGATATACATCTGGCAATGTCCGGTTTTGCTGCCACGGAAATTACCGAGAAGTTTGCTGTTATCTTCGGAACCATCAGACCGGTAGAATTTTTCATCCGGCAGATTATCCAGAAGAGTTACTGATTCCACATCAGCGAGAGCAAAGGTTGCTGTTTTATAGCCGGATGTAATAGAATACTGGGCAGCATTTTCCGTCAGGCGGATCGGTGTAAAATCGATCCGGATACAGAGGATACACATCCAGAGGAGAAGAAGTCCGGTGCCGACGAGCATTCCTCCGGTGACATATTTTGCAGAAGGGTGTCCGTAGTTCAGAGAATAATTCATGCTGTTCACACGGTCCTGTACAAAATACCGTTTGTCATTTGGATTGTTGTACCAGCCTTTTCGCCAGTAATAGTCATCATCAATATAAAATGGTGTGCTGTCCTGGGAGAGGATCCGCTCTTTTTCCTTACGCAGCCAGAAAAACATGATCAATATGATGGCAGCCGGTATCAGTTCGAGGAAAATGTAGATGCCCATTCCAACTCCGCCAATCCAGTTGCTGGATGCAATATCCCGGATGATCCCGAGATAGGCGCCGGTATTGCAAATGTTGGAGACAAAAAGGAATATGGTGTATAAACGCTTTTCCAGTGCATTGATCTGCAGGTTGATCTGTGAATTTTCACTGTAAATTTTGTTTGGCATATGGGCGAATAAATAGCCGGTACCCATGTAAGCTGCCGCGACAAGAATTGTGCAGAGAAGCATGACTCTTCCATCACTTTCGGTCAGCAGATAAGTACGGACCTGTGGGAAAAACAGAGGGATCAGAATCACTGCAGCCGGGATCAGATGAAGCTTTGCAGGCAGTATCTTTTTCGCAATTTGTGAGGAAGTGCGGGTATCCACTGCAGCGGACACATCTGCATTTGCTGAGCTGATCCATCCATTTTTCTGCTTAATGTCGTATACTTTCTGGTGATAATGATAGACACGGAGGATGGTAAGAAGGCAGAATTCTACGAACCACAGTGTCCATACGGTAATAAAAATAGAAAAGTAAGTAAAGCAAAGCAGGCATACCGCAATTCCTGCAAGCATGTTCCAAAAATAAAACTGGCGGTTGCGCTTTTTATAAAGCTGGAGAAGCTCTTTTACGTCGGGATGTTCAAGCTCAGATTTAGGAATATGGACTCCCATTAGCATTCCTTCCCGGTATTTTGCAATATTTCCATAGACTCCGGCAAAGATGCCGACCATGGAAATGTCTGTAATTAAAAATATAATCAGCATCATCATTTCGCTGTTACCTCCATTTCGTTAAATGCTCTCTGGCAGAATTCCAGGAAGTCGGTCAAAGTCATGCCGTGGAACTTTGCTTCTGCGCTTAAAAGTTCCAGTTCATCTGCCAGCTTTTCGTCAAAGCGGTTATCTTGTGGAGCAGAGGAAGTGGGATAACAGATGGTTGTTCCCTTACGGCGGTCTGTCTCGAGGAAGCCTTCTGTTTTCAAAAGCTGGTAAGCTTTGCTGACGGTCATGGTGTTGATACCGAGATCGGTTGCCATCTGGCGGACGGTCGGAAGCGATTCCCCCGGCTCAAATTCCCCTCGCCCGATTCCTTTGACAATCTCGTTGCGCAGCTGAAGGTAGATCGGGACTTCAGACTGCATGTTGATCTTGAGGATCATATATCGGCATCTCCTTTCTGTGAGATTTGATTGTATTATACCACATAATACAAATAATACAATAGGAGGATAAAAAAACAGGAAAATGATGTACACGCTTTCAAGGTGCAAATAAATCTTAGAATTTGCTCCTATGAAAGCGCGTATGTCAGTTCCTTGATTTCGTGAACTAAGAAGGTTAAGATAACCGACTGCCTGTATGTGAGTTAATAAACTTCTGCATATAAGTCCGAATTTTTTCCATTTGCTTTTTTGTAGAAGGATTGCTATACGGAATCCTGTCAATAATGCGATTTAAGTAGTCATTTTCCGCTATGATATCAAAGCTTTCTTTGAAGTTAATATCGAAGAAATAGACGATATAAGATACCCAGTAATCCATCTGTGTGACGCGGTCTGCGGAAAGGATACATTTGTTTTTAAAAACTGTTTCGTATACCTTTTGGGTTATATTCTGCGTACCGAGTTCTTCTTCAGAAACGTTAATAAAGGTGCTTGTGGAGTCTACGAGCTTTACCCGGCAGTTGTCCAGCTTGTCCTCATCACGGATCAGCTTTGCGTGTAAAAGTGTCTGCGGATCTGAAATCTCAGGGAGTTCATAATCGCTGTGGTGGGCGATTGCAGTGTAAATGATGGAGTCCCATTTGTCATCCGGAAGAAAGCGGCGGATCATGCCTTCATCAAAAAGCACCTTTACCCCGTAAGCAGCGTGATCCATTGTGCCCGGCTCAAAGCTGTCATAGCGCTTTAACTGCTCAAAACGCCCGATGTCGTGAAGGAGTGCAATCAGCCTTGCAAGGTCGGTGTCTTCGGCTGAAAGATGCATCCTTCCGGCAAGCTCTTCTGCCTGTTTTACAACGCCGTAGGTGTGGATGATTTTTAATTTTATGCGGTCATTTTCGCGGTCGTATCCGTTAAGGTAAGATTCAAATTCTTGTTGTGCGAGTGAATAGTACATGAAATTAAGCCTCCTGAAAATATATGGTTAGTGATTAAAAGATTTATGAATATGATAACACAAATTTTATTATTTTTTAATTGCTTCTGCCAAGAGAAACCAGTATTATTTGAAATAAGGCGAATGTAGAAAATCAAATCATATATAGATATGAGTGTATTTATTGTAGATAAAATTTTATATCTACACGAAACATGAGTTATGACGAATTTACTTATTAACCTTTTTCGATTATAATGGAGGCAGAAATGAGAAAACAAAAGAAAAAGATTCGTCATAACAAACAAACTCATAACCGGCAATATAAAGACCGATTATGGAGAATGATCTTTAATAACAAAGAAGATTTGTTGCAGCTTTACAATGCAATCAATCACACAGACTATCAGAATCCTGATGATCTGGAAGTAAACACATTAGAAGATGTCCTTTATCTATCTATGAAAAATGATGTATCCTTTCTGGTGGGTGGTACAATGAATCTGTATGAACATCAAAGTACCTTTAATCCCAATATGCCACTACGTGGCGTGTTCTATTTCGGAAGGCTATATCAGGGATATGTAGCAAAGAATGATCTGGATATATACGGAGAAAAAAGACTACGGCTCCCGATACCGAAGTACATTGTTTTTTATAATGGAACAAAGGATGAACCAGATTCAATGGAATTAAAGCTGTCTGATTGTTTTGAAGCGACAGATGATGAAAAATCGTGTCTGGAATGTACAGCGATTATGCTGAATATCAATTATGGTCATAATCAGGAGCTGATGCATCAGTGCAGACGGCTGGAGGAGTATGCAATATTTGTGCGATGTGTCAGGGAATATATGCAGTTGGAAGATACAATGGAAGATGCGGTTTCTAAAGCAATGGATGCCTGTATCAGGCAGAATGTGTTGACGGATTTTTTGAAGAAACATCGAGCGGAGGTGTTGGAAATGATTTTGACAACATATAATAAAAAATTGCATGAGAAGACGTTGAGAAGAGAAGGGCGTGATGAGGGGATACAAAATATCAATCGACTGAACGGATATTTGTTAGCAGATAAAAGATACAGTGATTTAGAACGCTCAACGAAAGATACCGAGTATCAGGAAAAACTCCTGAAAGAATATGGAATAGAGTAAAATAAGAATCCCGTGTCAGATGTCAGGAGAAAGTGTAAGTTACTTTCTCCTGACATCTGACACGGGAATTTTCGTTTTGATAATTGCGGATTTCTTCTGCAATCTGTGTATAGTCTCGCTCAAAAAGCTTCTGGCTGATCTGCTCATTTAATATCATCTCCGGCAATTTTTCTACAAGCTTCTTCTGGACAAAAGCCTTACTCTTCTGCTTATATTCTGGCAGATGATATTTTTGCTGGATTGAATACAATTCTGGTCGCCAGAGGATTCGAATTTTTCTGGTGAGGTCAACGTGAGGATTTGCCAGCATTTCCCGGACAACATTTTTCAATTGTGTTGATATCATTTGAAGTTGCAGAATATTTTTTTGCCAGATTTATAATTTCTTCTAAAATACTATTGATTGTCATAAAAATACCCCTCTATTCAGATATCCTAATAAATTCATAAGCAATCCGCGGAGTCCCGTCACTGACGTAAATAATCCCACATTCTTCAAATCCATTCTGCTTAAAGCAAGCCTGCATTGGTTGATTATTCTTGTGGGTATCTACACGCAGATGTGAGATTTGTGTCTTGCAAAAATCAAAGCAAGCCCGTGCAATCCCTTTGGTTGTTCCGTTAGATGCAAGGCGGTGAACGGTTCCGTATGGAGTCTCGGAACGCCAGCTTCCATTTTCAATGAGTTGATAGTTCGGCTCGTCTCCGATGATAAGTGTAAAAGTGGCAACGACCTTATCATTTTCTACGCAGACATAACTGTTACCATTCTGGATATCCGGTTCGAGATCTTCGAGAGCCGGATAATTTGCATTCCATTGTGTCGGGTTTCCGGTTGCGTGCATGAACTGGCGTGCGGTGTCAAAAATATTTAAAATCGTGTCTACATCTTCTGGGAGTGTTTTTCTGATTAACATAGTGTTTCGTTACCTTTATCTGTTTTTTGCTGTATATGAAGTATAACATTTGAAATAAAAAAAGAAAAGGTGGAGAAGAAGGGATTTCTGTAAGCGGTAAGGATTTTGCTTTCAGAAAAAAATATGCTGTTTGAGTCTTTGCGTGAGAAGCTGGAAAGCTATCCGGAATTGAACAGTATGCTCTATTCGCTTTTATTTACGGGAAAAGCAATTGTGTAACAATCAGAATTAAAAAATGCCAGGCAGGATACAGCATGCAAAGGAGGAAAAGGGATTGCTGTACCCCGTCTGGCGTTTTCATATACGGGAAGCTTGGGGGAATTTCCCATATACGATTTACTGAATTTTATCGAATGTAATGTGGGCACTTGGGGAATGCACCACAATCTTATAATCATTTGGATAATATCTTGTAGAGAATACGAATTCTCCGTCATTTACAAATACTTCAACGGAAGAAGTATCTGCAAGGATTTTTACATTTTCCAGAGTGCCGACTTCGGCGTAGCGAAGGCTTCTGCCTGCGGATACGGAAGTTTTACTTTTGGTTGTGAAATGCATCTGGAACCGTCCGTTCTCATAGTCAAGGATCAGTTCATCTGAAAGGACAGCCTGGAAATGATTCTCCTTAATTTCATCTACATTTACTTCATATACCGGGCATCCGCTCTGGGTAAGTTTATTCTGAACATCCTGAAGCTGCTGTTTTTTTGCATCCAACTCGCGAACCGGTTTCTGGCAGACTTTGCCATCTTTTATGAAGACTTCTCTTGGAAATGTAAAGCAGTGCTGCCATCCGTCTTTGATGGTCGGATTGGTATATTCTTCGCAATCCGGCATTCCCATCCAGCTGATATGGATGCGTCTTCCATCTTCTGCTTCGAAGCTCTGCGGAGCGTAATAGTCAAAACCATAATCCCACAGATGATAAGGGGATAATTTGTAGGAATCTAAAATGTCGCCGTCCACAAGGAAGTAACCGGACTGGTATACATTTCGGTCAGCCCACTCTTTGCCTTCCAGGCCCTGGACGGAGGAGGAAAGGATTTTGATGCCGTCCGTTTCAAAATAATCCGGGCATTCCCACATATAACCGAAAGGCTTTTCGGATTCTATACGGCTGCGAAAGTGCCAGTTTATTTTATCGGAGGATTCAAAAATCAGTGCCTGACCGACATCATTTTTAGTACGTGCGCCCTGGATCATGTAGTAGATATCGTCCTTTTTCCAGACCTTCGGATCGCGCACATGGCAGGTCAGGTCAGAAGGATAATCGCTGTTGCGGAGCAGCTCTTTTTTGCTGCCAAAATGGATTCCGTCTTTGGTTGTGACGAGTACGGTATTTGCCTCACGGCCGGTGTTGATATAATCAAAATCTCCATCTTCCAGCTTGACATTTCCGGTGTAGTAAAGATACATTGTACCGTCTTCGAGGAAGGCAGATCCGGAATATACACCGTGGCAGTCAAATGGCTGATCCGGGTAGAGGGATACACCTTTGTATTCCCAGTCGATCAGATTGGTGCTGGTGTAATGACCCCACATTTTCACACCGCCTTCGGCGTTAAATGGGGAGTACTGGAAAAATGCGTGGAACACACCATCCATCTGACAAAGTCCGTTCGGATCGTTGAGCCAGCCAACCGGAGGCATCAGGTGCAGTTTCTCGCGGAACTGTGTGCCGGATGTCTGTTCTTTTGCTGTCTGGTTCTCTTCTGCTGTATTTACTAAGTTTACAAAATCTCTGGTTAATGCGTTCATATTGATTCACTCCTGGAAATAGTTCCGCAGGCAACGGTCCGGAAAACGTATTGATACGGATATCCGACACCCGCTGCGGGAGACAAATTTGATTATTTGTCATGAGTTATTTTATTTCGTAAGTTTCATAACAGATGATTTACCGGTTACAGTGCCGGGTGCGGCACATTCTACAGAATCATACAGATCTGTATTGGTAAGGATCATCATGGTTGTTGCCGGATGTCCGGCTTCTTTTATCGCATTTAAATCTGCTTCGATCAGCACGTCTCCGGCGTGTACTTTTGCACCGTCAGATACTTTCTTTGTAAATCCATTTCCATCCATTTTTACAGTGTCGATTCCGACATGGATCAGAAGCTCTGCGCCGCCGTCAGTCAGGATGCATACTGCGTGACCGGTATCAAAAATGCTTACGATTTCGCCATCACAAGGTGCGGTGATGATGCCGTCAGCAGGTTCGATCGCTACGGTTTTTCCAAGGACTTCTGCTGCAAATGTATCGTCTGCGATCTGATCATTTGGAATGATCTTTCCATTTACCGGAGCATTTAACACTTCTTCGGAAGAAGTGGTTTTTGTATTGCCTGAAGCTGTTTTGGTTTCGGAAGCAGCAGATTCTTCGCTGTCTGTTTCCTCTACGGAAGCTGCAACAGTAACAGGAGCTTCTGCGACTGGTTCTTTCTTCTTGTCTTTGTAAAGTGCGAAGGATACTGCAAATGCAACACCGACTGCGATTGCCATCTCAATGACGTACTGAAGTGGTTGGTTCAGGCAGAGCAGGATTCCGAAGATACCGGTTACACCTGTTCCTTTTGCACCGAGGTGAACAAGGGAAGCATAAAGGGCTCCGCATCCTCCACCGATGCATCCGGCGATAAATGGTTTAAAGAATCTTAAGTTTACACCAAAGATTGCAGGTTCTGTAATTCCCATAAATGCACTGAGTGATGATGGAAGTGCAAGGGATTTGATCTTCTGATCTTTTGATTTTACAGCAACGGCAAGTGCTGCCGCACCCTGTGCCACGTTTGCTGCACTTGCGAGTGGCAGCCAGTAGGTTACACCGTATTTTGCAAGCTGTCCGATATCGATGGCTGTGTACATTTGATGGATACCGGTAACAACGGTCGGTGCATATAAACTACCCATGATCAGACTTCCAAGTCCGAGTGGAAGTGTCAGCATCCACTGGATTGCTCCGAGGATTGCATTTTCAGCCCATACGAAGATTGGTCCGACGATGGAAAGTGTAAGGTATCCGGTTACGAATACGCTGACAAGCGGTGTGACAAAAAGGTCTAAAACTTCCGGTACGATCTTGTGAAGCTTCTTTTCAAGTACGGATAAGATCCATACAGCGATGACAACCGGAATAACGTGTCCCTGATAGCCGACCATGTCAATGTGATACAGTCCGAAGAACACGCTCTGTGTCTGCTGAACACCTTCTGTTGCAACGGTGTAGGCGTTCTGCAGGGACGGATGGATCATAATCATACCGATAACTGCGCCCAGGTAAGGATTTGCGCCAAATGCTTTTGCAGCGGAGAATGCAATCAGGATCTGCAGGAATGTGTAAGCAATGTTACTGAAAAGGGTTGCAAATACATAGATCGAGCTGGTTGTGCTGATGTGTAAGAACCCGTTACTGTTCATGAAATCCAGTGCGTTCATGATTCCCATAAGGAAACCGCTGGCTACGATCGCCGGGATGATCGGCACGAAAATGTCTCCCAGAAGCTTGATGGCTTTCATAAACCAGTTCTGCTTTTCGGCAGCAGCTTCTTTTGCTTCTGCTTTCGTGCTGGCTGTGATGCCTGCGATTGCAATAAATTCATCAAATACTTTGTTGACGGTTCCTGTTCCGAGAATGATCTGGAGCTGTCCGGATGCTTCAAATACCCCCTTTACCCCGTCTGCATTCTCAAGTGCTGTCTTATCCGCTTTCGAGTTGTCTGCAATGACAAGGCGAAGTCTGGTAGCACAATGGGCAGCAGATACGATGTTCTTACTTCCACCCACATGATTCAGAATTTCCTTTGCGGTTTTTCTGTAATCCATATTCTCTCCTCCTTTAGATACAATGTGTAATCGATTTCATATCTTATGCTTAAATAATATGAAAAAAAATGCCATTTGTAAATATGGCATTTTTACTGATAATTCATATTGTTTTTTATGAAAAGTGTTGAAAGAAACTTTCGTTTCCTTAAGAAACTCCGGGAAATCAGGAAAATCAGGTAAGATTTTCGGAGTCTGAAGGGTCTGCTCCAACAAGACGGAAGCCGAGCTTCATCTCGATCGGGATCTGTTCTCCTCTTTCAATACTGTCAAGAAGTAGATCTGCGCCGCGGATTCCACTGGTTTTGTAGCCGAAATGGATGGTTGGGATTCCTCCGGTGACGGCTTTTAACATCTGGTTATCTCCGAATCCGGTTACTCGGATGGACGTATTTTCAAGGATATAGCGCATTCTTGCACCTGCATCGGCTGCATTTGTCGGAATCTGCTTTTTTAAGTAGGTCTGAATGGCTTCGATTGCTCCCGCTGCTATGGTATCGGTTGCACATGATATGACATCGATATCACATTTGCTTTCCAAAAGATCCAGAGCAGACTCATATCCGGATTCCAGCGTGAAGGCTGAGGTTCGCTTATTTTCCTCGAAAAGCGTGACACCTGCATTTTTGAGTCCTGCGATAAATCCGTCCTCTCTTGCGGCACCTGCCGCCTTGTCATCGCGGGTAACGCCGATGTAAGCAACTCCTTTTTTACTGAATCCGGCAACGGCCTGTCCCATTGCCTTTCCTGCACCGTAATCGTCGTGGTAAATGCAGTTTGCGTGTGAGGTGCGCTGCCCGATCACGACAACAGGAACCTTTGTCTCTTTTAAAAATTTCCGGTGACCGGCGGTGAATATCGTACCAACAAGAATAATTCCGTCCACCGGATAATTTTCAAATAACCGGAGGTATTCTACTTCCTTTGCAGGGGTGTTGTCGGTTCCGGCAAGAAGCATCTGATAGCCTCTTTCGGCGAGAACACTTTCAATTCCGGCAGTGATCCGGCTGATGGATTCGGAATTGATCTTCGGGACGACCACGCCCACCAGGCTTGCCTTTTTGGTACGAAGCATACGCGCCTGTGCGGATGGCTGGTATCCGGTTTCTTCGATGACTTTACGGATCTGTTCTTTTTTCTCTTCACTGACGTAGCCGCCGTTCAGATATCTGGATACAGCTGCGCTGGAGACACCGGCGAGCTGTGCGATTTCTTTGATGGTCATAATCTGGTAAATGAAACTCCTTTGTATTTGATACTCTTATTATAGTGGAAAGCAAAATAACAGACAAGACCGGAGAAAGGAGAAAATCCAATCTTGGTCTTGCCTGTATTATTTTGGTTATAACTTTTTAAAATGATGTAAGTGTCAAAAGTAAATTTTGCCGTTCACATCATTATTATAATCTGCGATACAGATTTTTATAGCGTTTTTTGTCCGCTTTCGTTAAGAGAACAGCCAGAAGCATGAATGCGACTCCTGTCAGAAGAACGATGATCCAGGTAAAGATCGGCGTATGATTTTTGTAAATAAATCCGATCAAAAGCTGGTACAGACTCATAAATCCGATACGGATGATCTCCATCAGCCCGTGGATTCTTCCGCGGTGGCTGGATGGGATACGCCTGGTCATGTACGGGCTTTCCGCCAGCATGTAAGAAATCTCACCCCATGTCAGTACGACCATTGCCGCATAATAGAACGGGATGTGTCCGGAAAAGAGGATGAACATCACGTAGCCGACCAGTGTCAGTAAAAATCCGTAGATTGTCTTTTTCGGTTCGGAGGATCGCTTCAGGATCTGGGTGATAAGTGGTGTGAAGAGAACAACGATAAAGCAGTTGATGCTTGTAACTGTTCCGAATATCACCGCACCGGTATCCCCGTGCAGACGGATCAGATCCATAGGAAAGAGATAATTATACATCTGGTAAAGTGCTGTGTACCCGCTGGTGATCAGAATGAACAGCAGAACAAGCCGGTTTTCTTTAAGAATCGTCAGCAGGCTTTCCCCGTGGCGTTCGGCCTGATAAATGGCGTTACCATCACTTTCTTCTTTTTCCGGTGTGATATTCTGTACAAAGAAATAGATCATCACAGAAGAAGTGCCGATGGAAATTCCACTGAGCAAAAATGCAAGCCATAAGTAATTGCGAAACATAAATCCGGCTACAGCAGAAGCCATCACGCCGCCGAGATTTGCTGTCAGATACTGGAGGGAATACCCTCTCTCCCTGTCCTTGCTGAGGGTGATGTCCGCAGTAAGCGAATTGTAGGACGGATTTTCCATGTTCTGGCAGGTCGATGCGATAAACATCAGCACAATGGATTTTGTCGTCAGCGGGATCAGTCCGCAGATGATATAAGAAATGACGGAAATCATATCCAGGTAAACGATATTCATTTTCTTATTAAAACGATCGGCCATCTTTCCACCGATCAGATTTGCCGGGATCGTCAGGATCCCCATCAGTGCCGTGATCCAGGCAACCTGCACGGCATTCATCCCAAGCTTCTGGCTTAAGATCATCGTCAGCATCGGACGGACCATTGCCCCCATGGCCGTCACAAAGCGTCCGAAGCATAAGACATAGTTTTCTTTTCTAAGACCTTTGTATTGTGAAATTAGATTCATGATACGTTTTCCCCTTTGCATATTCCCCAGTTTCAAACTACTAATAATATACAATGCGGGCACTTTTTTGTCTATCTTATTCCGCCGGGTTTCAGCAAAAAATGGTGGTTGATTGAAGCCGGAAAATGATGTATGTTAATACTTAGGAAATAGCAGTTGTAGGGGGATTACGACTGAGCGAAAAAGGAGAATATGATGAAATCAGAAGAAGTTACGAGAATACTGGAAAATGCCATCCGTATAGGAAAAGGTGTGATCCGGTATGGAAGTGTCGCATCGTATATTCCGGAGCTTGCCAAGGCAGATAAGAATAAACTGGGGATCTGCCTTTACACAATAGACGGCAATCAATTTGAGACCGGAAATACAGAGGACAGATTTACGATACAGTCCATTTCCAAAGTAATGGCACTGTGTCTGGCGTTGGAAACGTTTGGAGCAGAGTTTGTGTTTGATCATGTGGGCGTGGAGCCGTCGGGAGAGGCTTTTAACTCACTGGTAGAACTGGATAACCGGAGCAACCGGCCCTTTAATCCGATGATCAATTCCGGAGCAATTACGGTTGCAAGTCTGCTAGTGAACCATTATTCCATCGAAGATATGCAGAAGTATATGCAGGAAGTATGCGAAGATCCGGAGATCGCGATAGACGAAGCCGTATTTCAGTCTGAGATGGCGACCTGCGCAAGAAATAAGGCGATTGCCTATCTTTTAAAAAGTAAGGACATCATTGATACCGATGTAGAAGAAAGTGTTACCTTTTATACAAAGATGTGTTCCATGTCGGTAAATGCAAGAGATCTGGCAAGGTTCGGTCTTCTGCTGGCAAATGACGGAGTGCAGCTTTCCACCGGAAAACGTCTGATCTCATCTCAAACTGTGCGGATGGTGCAGACCATTATGCTTACTTGCGGAATGTATGACGGATCGGGGGAATTTGCATTAAGAACAGGAATTCCGACTAAGAGTGGAGTCGGCGGAGGTCTCCTCAGCGTGTCGAAAAAGAAAATGGGAATCGGGATCTACGGACCGTCTCTTGACAAAAAAGGAAACTGTATCGCAGGCTGCGAATTGTTGGGATATATTTCAGAAGCACTGCATCTTCACATCTTTGATACCAGAGAGTGGAAGGTAGAAGAATAAAAAAAGACGATACTACAGAAATTCTTTCATAAGAGTTTCTGCGGTATCGTTTTTCTTTTATCTTAAAACAGATTTTTGAAGTTTCTCTAAATCAGCTTTATCCGGATGAGATAAAGCTCTGTCAAAGTTTTCAATCAACATATCAAGATTTGGTTTGTGGTTTGGATCTTCTTTCATTTTCACATACCGTTCTCTCATAGCCATCGGCATCTTGCCCTGGCACATATACTCTCCTACTATCTGATTGCTCGGATCAATATTTTCACGTACGTTGTGAAGTACTTTCTGATAATACTCTTCGCTTCCACCAAAGCCGGCTGTTCCGAATAAGAAGATTTTTTTATTTCTAAGTGATTTTAACAGTGTGGTTGTCGCTTCGTCAGCAGTTCCTTTGTCTGTCCAGAAGCCGATATAGAGTATTTCTGACTGCGGATCTGCATCTTTACATAGGCCAAAATAATCGAGAGTTTCTTCCGGAAGTATTTCGCGGATCGCATCGGCAAGTTCCTTTGTATTGCCTGTCATGCTGCTGAATAAAATAGAATATCTTTCTTTTCCCATGTTTATTACCCCGTTTCTTTTAAACATATTTTAATTATAACACTATTTTTTAAGATTGACAGTTTTTTTGTGGTAGGCATAATACAAGAAATAAGGTAATATATAGGTATGAATAAAGTCATTTGGAAAGAGAGGTATGAAAGCAATGGTTGATTTGAAAGTGCTGGAAGAAAAAACACCGATTCTGAAGGAAATCCGCAGTGAAAAAGAGGTGTTCTGGAAAAATCCGGACAAATCAGCTTGTGGGGAAGCAATGGAACAGATCGAACTTGGTATGGAAGATGTAGAAGATGCGGAGCGCAGACTGGAGCGTTTTGCACCGTTCATTATGAAATGTTTCCCGGAAACAAAGGAGAAAAACGGAATCATTGAATCTGTTCTGACACCGGTTCCGAAGATGAAGGATTTGCTGAATGAGAAATACGACAGCAATCTGGAAGGAAACTTATTATTAAAGCAGGACAGCCATCTGGCAATCGCCGGTTCGATCAAGGCACGCGGCGGTATTTATGAGATTTTGAAGCACACAGAAGAACTTGCATTAGAGCATGGGATTTTGAGTCTGGAAGACAATTATGAGAAACTGGCGAGTGAAGAATGCAGAGAGTTTTTCAAAAAGTATACCATTCAGGTGGGTTCCACCGGAAATCTTGGACTGAGTATCGGAATCATGAGTGCAGCAGTTGGCTATCAGGTGATCGTACACATGTCAGCAGATGCGAAACAGTGGAAAAAAGACTTGCTCAGAAGCCACGGGGTAACAGTAAAGGAATATGAGTCAGATTACAGTGAAGCGGTGAAAAACGGACGTGCTTTATCTGATGCAGATCCGAACAGCTACTTTGTGGATGATGAAAATTCAAAAACACTCTTTCTTGGTTATGCAGTAGCGGCAAAACGTCTGCAAAAGCAGTTGGAAGAAAAGAATGTTGCAGTAGACGAGGAACATCCGCTCTTTGTATATATTCCCTGCGGAGTAGGCGGAGCACCGGGTGGTGTATGCTTTGGACTTAAGCTGCTGTTCGGAGATTATGTACACTGCTTTTTCATAGAACCGACACAGGCACCGTGTATGTTAGTCGGAATGGCAACCGGACTGAACCAGGAGATTTCCGTACAGGATATTGGGCTTACCGGACTTACCCATGCAGATGGGCTTGCCGTGGGACGTCCTTCTGGATTTGTAGGCAGAGTAATGAAGAATCTGCTTGGCGGCGAATTTACTATCCGCGATGGAAAATTATATGATTACATGAGAGACCTTCTTGGAACAGAGAACATTTTTCTTGAGCCAAGTGCTTGTGCTTCTTTTGAAGGACCAATACAGATTGAAAGGAATGAATCTGCACGCAAATATCTGCAGGAAAATCATCTTGAAGAAAAAATGAAAAATGCGACACACATTGCATGGGCAACAGGCGGAAGTCTCGTGCCGGAAGCAATTCGTGAAGAATACAAAAACACGTATCTGGAGAAATAAAAAGAACCGGCTGATTCATGAATGCCGATTTCTGGTATAAAAAAACTGAGGTCATTGTTCCATGATTAGGAAATGCTGACCTCAGCGTTTTTGAAATATTTAATTGTTGCGCTATATGGAATAAAAGTTTTGCTCGCCATTGTTGTATAAATTTAAACTCACATTCCATATCAGGATTTCTTTAATTCTTCCCTATACAATTCGGTTATATATGCCGGACCATTGCACCACAGTTTTGTTTTCTCATCATACAGTGCTTTTCCTGTCTTTGAACATAGAAAATCTGTCAATACCTCTTTTCTGTCCTTGCCCGTCTCTTCTGCGATTTCTTCTGTCACCATAGCGATAAGAAGGTCGATTGTATAATCCAGTTTTTCTTTTGGAATTGTTACTTCAGCCATATCTTCTCACCTTTCACAAATTTCAGACACTCAATAGCTGCTTCCGTTTTAAAGCAATATTGATCTTTTAATTTATTTGGCAGCAACTGTTTAATACAAAAATCATCTGCTTCCTGATCACCTGCTGTTCCAAACGCCCCGGCAAGATAAGCAGTAAGGGTAGCGTTTGTTGCATC